>Ga0307488_10000229_pt1 | contig 43401 bp, 40 predicted proteins | sample SB02metaG_FD_202248 | JGI IMG/M metagenome (GOLD analysis project Ga0307488, IMG submission 202248) | Sea-ice brine microbial communities from Beaufort Sea near Barrow, Alaska, United States - SB 0.2 | ecosystem: Environmental > Aquatic > Marine > Coastal | place: USA: Alaska | collected... | reverse complement strand
GCATCATCTTCTGAAGTGCCGATTCTTTTCTTTCTAATGAATAATGCTTCATTGTCGCTCCGCACCCTCTACTTAATTTAATTGATTAAATAATGAGCGCGACAGGTAGTCTGACAGAGAGGGGTTATCAGCAAGGTCAGCAATTGCCGATTCAAGTGTATAACCTTGCTCAGCAATAGACTTAATAAGATATTCAGGATTGGGAATTGCTGAAATATATTTATGTTCAGCATTTTCAGATAAATTCATATCAATCACTATTCCTTTACCCGATTAAACCCAAGGTGTACTAATTCCAAATCATTTGCCATACATATTCATATCCATCGAACGTAAACAATTGTCTTTAGTATTTTTATTATACTAAAAGGCATATTATTTTTGCCGGCCAAAAGCAAACCAGTTACTTTTGAAACGCTCTAAATAAGTCCCCGGCATCCTCCTTGTTTTCAATCAAGGAACAAGGAGGACGTCACCCATGTTAATGGTCCTGCTGGTGCAAACGTCCCCTACCCGGTTAGTCAGGCCTTTGTTTTGGTCTGCATCACATATTTTTGTTACAAGCTGGGAGAAGTTAGCAACGCCACTTTCATTCAAACATTCAAGAGCATTACGCATGAGCGGTCCACAGAAAGATAAACTGACCATTAAAGTGCTTCTGGCAAGACTCACCGCGCTGCCACCAGCTTAACGCTCGGTGCACTGGCAGTGAAAAATAATGGGGATGATTTTTTGGCTCGCCTCTATGGCGCTGCTGACGTGGGTTATAGTCCATGGACTAACATCTTTTGCTTCCTTACCGGCCATTTTAAAAAGTAAGTTATTACTTATTAGGGACTTAAACTACTCCAAACTCATATGAATGCAATCAATAAATGCTACTTTAGTCTACTATGGGTGTGTTTAGAAAAGGCCAAAGCGGTTATATTTTGGGAATAATAGAGACTAGGGGGTCGGCGTGAATTTCCATCTCATTCACTTTGCCTCTTGCTCCAAAACATGGAGGCAGTAAAGCAGTGGTTGTTTAGGTAAATGGAGGATTTCACGTTGGAAGCTGACGCAGTAGGCTATACACATTTGCTACACAAAACGCGTTTCGCCCGTGCCGAAACTTACTTAAATACGTTGGGAGGGTCACTGATTTAAGTCCTCTTGACCGGGCCACAGCAGCAACCATCATTTTTTAAAATCATTCAATTCCCTAAGCAGCACGGCATCTCCACCCTCTACAAAAGAGGAAGCAAGTGGTTCAAGCCTTCCATATTGGCCAATAATGTATTTGTATCACTTCCCATTATTCATAAAGCATTCTGTCTAATTTGTTGTATAAGATAATAAATATCACTATTTTAAGCGTTAGGACTTATTATGTTAACTGCAAATACGATAACCTTCGGGTATATTAAATCTCTTGGTTACCCATGATTTCACAACTGGCTAAACATACCAAAGTACTCATCGTAGAGGATCAAGCCTTGGCTAAGGGATATATGAAATATTCATTAGAGGAGCTGGGGTTTGGCTATATTACTTATGTGGATAAAATTAATCTTGCTCTATCCACATTAAGAAGTCGGCGATTTGATTTAATCATTTGTTCTTACAACTTAAAATATGAGCAAGATGGTTATCATTTTTATGATGAAATTAAAACCAATGGTGAGCTACCTTTAAGTACCGCTTTTGTATTTATTAGTGCCGATACCCATTCTGATTTAGTACAGAGTATTATTGAATTACAACCTGACGATTTTTTGGCAAAGCCATTTACAATCAAAGAATTAGATCGAAGATTAAGTCGTGTATTGGCCCGTAAAAAAGCCTTACGTGATATCTATCTGTGTATTGACAAACATCGATTTGTTCGAGCATTATCAGAAGTGGAGGTGTTTTTAGCCAAACCTAAACATTCAGAATTTTTCCCTTTGGCATTAAAAATAAAAGGTGAAATGCTCACGGCCTGCGGCAACTTTCAACAGGCTAAGGACTTCTATTTAGCCATATTAAAAGTACAAACTTTTATGTGGGCGCAATTGGGATTAGTAAACAGTTATTTGCATCTCAATGAAGACAAATCTGCAGAAAAACTGGTATTACGTTTAGCCTTCAAACCAGACTCACAACTTGCCGCGTATGACCTGCTAACAGCTTTGAAGATCAAACAAAATGATTTTGATACTGCTCTGGAGTGCGTGATGATGGCCACTGAGATTTCTCCTCGGAGTATTCGTCGACATAAAACCGCTCTGGACATATCTCGTATTACTCATGACTATGAAACCCAATTCGAAGCGGCGAAAAAAATCGTTCGTTTTGCTAAAAACTCTATTCATGATAAACCTGAAAATTATTTAAACGTCGCCAGAGCCGGAATCGACTATGCCATGACAACAGAGGCGTCTGATACCGAGAGATTAATCAAACAAGCAAGGGAATACGTTAGGCAGCTTAAGCAGGCGTTTCCGAAAGCAGATGTGCAAGAGCAGATGAAAGTGGTCAATGCGAGATTAATGTATCTCGAAGATGAAAAAGATAATGCTTTAGCCTTACTCAATAAGCTAGACGAAGACAGTTGGGACAACGAAGGCATAGACGCCTTATTGGATAAAGCCAAGATATTTCATGATGTAGGTTTACATGAACGCTCACAAGCCGTGTTACAACAAATAGAAGACCGTTGTAAGGGCGACTCTGATAAAAGTGAGATGTTTCTATATTATATCAATCAAGAAAAACAAGAGAAGTCTGCAATTAAATTGAGTTCGAAAGACTTAAATTACAAAGCCGTTGAGTATTTTCAAAAAGGGGATATCGACCATGCCATGGAGGTATTTACTCAGGCTTTTGCCATTATGCCTAAAAATATTTCTATTGCCCTTAATCTGATGCAAGCCATTTCATCGCAAGCAGCAACATTAGGTACCCTAAACCTATCTGACCCGATACTTAAAAAATGCATTAAAACAATTGAAAATATTAAGTTAAATGATATTCAACAAGAAAGGTATCATAAGATGAGTATCATTTTAGATGCTTTGGCATAAATGTCCTTACTTAATAACCTGAACTCGGGGATAAGCCATACCGTCCAGCTCAGGTTAAACAGAAACCGTTTACAAGCCACCAGCAATATCAATAAAACTGCCCGTTACAAATGAAGACTTCTCTGATGCTAACCAATATATTGCCGCTGCGACTTCTGCAGGCTCCCCGCCTCTTTGCATGGGTATTTTCGATTTAAGCCTGTCGATACGTTTTGGCTCGCCACCCGCAGTATGAATATCAGTATAAATAAGCCCAGGTCTGACAGCATCCACACGGATACCTTCCCCAGCAACCTCCAGTGCTAAACCTTTGGTAAGGCTATCAATGGCGCCTTTTGACGCGGCATAATCAACATACTCATTAGGGGAGCCACTTTTAGCCGCACCAGATGAAACGTTGACTATCGTGCCACCAGCGCCACCGTACCTAGTGGACATTCGTTTAACCGCTTGTTTTGAACACAAAAAGCAACTCATGACATTGGTGTTTAATACTTGGCTAAATCTTTGTTCGTCCATTTCATCAAGACGGCACTGGTTTTTAATATTCCAACATTGTTAACCAAGACAGACAGGCAACCTAACTCTTGGTCTACTGTATCGAACAAACGTTGTACTTCACACGCTTTGGAAACATCGGCTTTCACCGTAATACATTTGACTTTGTATTGCAGGATGTCCTCTTTTAATCGCTCGGCGGCCATATCATCGGTTAAAAAATGGATACACACCCCATAACCTTTTTGCGCAAAAAGTTTAGCTGTTGCTGCGTCAATTCCTCTACTCGCACCGGTAATCACCACTATTTTATTAGTTTGCATAACATCATCTACCAATATGTTTAGTGTGGTTTAACAATCGCTCATATATCGATTAACACTACATTTACGTCACTTTTAGAGTGATATTGAATCGTGACTCTTTATATTGCTCACTTTCTACAATATTGACCAAGATTGTCACGGCCAACCAGATATCCTCAAACGAGGTATACAGTGGGGTAAAACCAAAGCGTAATATATTGGGTGCACGAAAATCGGCTATCACACCTTTTTGAATTAAAGCTTGGCAAATAGCAAACGCAGCATCATGGGAAAAAGCCAACTGGCTGCCTCGTTGCTGCGCAACATTAGGTGAAATAAGGATCAAGTCAGTTAAACAATTGTTCATTTGAATAAGCTCAATAAATACATCGGCTAATCCCGCAGACTTATGTCTAATCTGCAACATATCCACGTCCTGCCATACATCAAGGGCCGCATCCAAAGCACTCATGGATATAACACTAGGCGTACCGCACTGGAATTGATTGATATTAGGGGCAGCGGTGTATTTGGCGTCGAAGGCGAAAGGTTTTGCATGGCCCATCCAGCCAGATAAGGGTTGTTTAATCTCTTGTTGATGGCGTTTGGCTACGTATAAAAAAGCAGGCGATCCTGGTCCACCATTTAGATATTTGTAACCACAACCCACCGCAAAATCCGCTTCACATGTATCAAGTTCCACAGGCAAGGCACCGGCACTATGAGCTAAATCCCAAATCACTAGAATACCTTTTTCATGGGCAAGCCGCGTTAGCTTTGCCATGTCTAATAACCTACCGCTACGAAAATTCACTTGGGTGAGCAATAATACCGCTACAGACTCGGTTAAATGTTGCTGTATATCCTGCTCTTCGACCATTTGAAGTTGGCATAAGTCGGGCCCTAACAAGTCACTCAACCCTTGCACCATATATAAGTCAGTGGGAAAATTGTCTTTGGTTGACAACACCACTGTTCGCTCTGAATTCAGTGTAAGAGCGCTACATAACAGCTTAAATAAATTCACAGATATAGAGTCACAACACATAACTTGGCCTGGTGCCGCGCCAATCAGAGGCGCTATTTTTTCGCCCACTTTAATCGGTAAATCAATCCAGCTATGGCTATTCCAACTTTTTATTAAGTCGTTTCCCCACTGTTGGCTAACCACCTCTGCCACTCTTGATTTGACCGATTTTGGCAAGGCTCCTAATGAATTACCATCTAAGTAGATGGTGTTGGCTGGTAAGTCAAACTCTAAACGTTTTTTAGCTAAAGGATCAGCTTTATCTAAGGTAATAATCTCATCAAAATTCATTTTGCTAATCCGTTTAATTGTTGGGTCAATGGATCAAAATAACCAAAGGGTTTTGCTGTTTAATTTAAAGTTGACTAACCTGATTCACCTTTTTAGCTCGCCAAAGTAACGCGAATTGCAAAGGGTCTCCTTCATAAGCGATTTTATTGTCTGCGGGTCTGAAAGATAATGCGGCAACGTTTGAGTAGGCAACATCTATCTCTACCCTTGGAAATTTTATGATAGGTTGCGAAGCAATGGCAGCGAGCGAGAAGATGCTCAGGGTGAATGATAGTAACCAATTCAAAATAATCAATTTCCTTCGTTAAATAAAAAGCAGTATTAGGACTATTGACCGTAACACTGCTCCTATACAAGCTAAATCAATATTTGGATTAGATCATTTCAACCGCTATTGCGGTAGCTTCCCCTCCACCAATGCACAAAGACGCAATCCCTTTTTTAAGATTTTTTTGTTTAAGGGCGTGCAATAAGGTGACAATCACCCGTGCACCAGATGCACCGATAGGATGTCCAAGGGCACAGGCTCCGCCATTAATGTTGACCTTGTCTGGGTTGAGTCCCAGCTTTTTAATAGCCAACATAGTGACCATAGCAAAGGCTTCATTAATTTCGAATAAATCTACATCTTCATGAGACCAGCCCGTTTTTTCAAATAATTTTTCCATGGCGCCCACTGGGGCAATAGTGAAATTCTCTGGTTCAATGGCATGGGAACTATGGCCCACAATTTTAGCTAAAGGCGTTAAACCTAACGCTTGGGCTTTACTAGCAGACATCACCAACAAAGCAGCCGCACCGTCAGAAATGGAACTTGAATTAGCGGCAGTCACTGTGCCGTCTTTTTTAAATGCTGGGCGAAGTGTCGGTATTTTTTCTGGTTTAGCTTGTTTTGGGCCATCATCGCTATCAATTAACACATCGCCTTTACGACTTTTAATAGTAACAGGAGTGATTTCATCCACGAACAACCCTGCATCTTGAGCACTATTGGCTTTGTATAAACTGGCTAAAGCAAATTCATCCATTTGTTCACGCGTCATGCCTTCAGCATCGGCTGTTGCTTGGGCAAAACATCCCATGGCTTGTCCATCGTAGGCATTTTCTAAGCCATCAAGCATCATGTGATCGAGTACCTGCCCATGTCCCATGCGATAACCAGCACGGGCTTTTGGCAATAAATAAGGGGCATTGCTCATGCTCTCCATGCCTCCCGCCACTATCGCTTGTGCCGTGCCCGCTTTGATCAAATCATGGGCCAACATAAGGGCTTTCATACCTGAACCACAGACTTTGTTAATGGTTGTTACGCCCGTTGCTAAGGGCAAACCTGCTTTTAACGACGCTTGTCTGGCTGGAGACTGCCCTAAACCTGCTGGCAACACACAGCCCATTATCACTTCATCGATATGTGAGATTACCCCAGTAGAATTTGAGGTGGCTTCCAGAACAGCTTGAATAGCACAGGCCCCTATTTCTGTAGCTGTCATAGGCGAGAGACTCCCCATAAACCCACCTAGAGGGGTGCGCTTTGCAGACACAATTACAATTGTATTATCAGACATAAAAACTCCTAAATTTTGCTCGATTTTCTATTTTGTTACCCACTGGCGTACAGGAATTTGCACGCTTTGGCTGTTATCACAATGACTGACTTAGCCAATATACGCTTTACAAGATTGATTTTAAAACCATAACACTTTACATTGACTTTCAGTTTACGTAAACGTAAACGTAAGCTTTGATAACGACTCACAACAAATATAAATCATGATGACCTGAGAAAATAATGAGTGAACAGACTTTTAGCATAGGCGAACTAGCCAAATCAATGGACATTACCCCACGCTCTATTCGATTTTATGAAGAGCAAGGTTTATTAAGCCCGACTCGTATTGGCCAAAATCGTATTTATATGAAAAAAGATCAGGTTCGTTTAAAACTGATTTTACGTGGTAAACGTTTAGGGTTTTCCTTAGCGGAAACCAAAACCTTATTTGATTTATATGACAGTCACCAAAATTCAAAAGTACAGCTAGAAGCTATGCTCAAAATGACAGATGAAAAACGTGCTCATATGCAACAACAACTAGAAGACATTGAAATGCTAAAGGCTGAACTAGAAGACGTAGAAGCCCGCTGCCAAGAAGAACTCAATGCCTTAACGCTCAATACCTTAAAACAAGGACAAACCGCATGAATGCCCCTTACCCCACTTTAAATTTTGGTCTCGGTGAAGATATTGATATGTTGCGTGACCACGTATACAACTTTGCCCAAGGTGAAATAGCCCCCTTAGCAGACAAGGCAGACAAAGATAATAGTTTCCCCAATGAATTATGGCCGAAACTAGGCGAGATGGGGCTTTTAGGCGTAACAGTAGCCGAGCAATACGGCGGCTCTGATATGGGCTATTTGGCCCACGTCATTGCCATGGAAGAAGTCAGCCGTGCCTCAGCAGGCATTGGGTTAAGTTATGGCGCTCATTCAAATTTATGCGTCAATCAAATCCACAAAAACGGCAGCGATGCTCAGAAACTTACGTACTTACCTAAGTTAGTCAGCGGTGAACATATTGGTGCCTTAGCGATGAGTGAGCCAAATGCAGGCTCAGATGTAGTCAGTATGAAGTTACGTGCCGACAAACGCGGCGATATGTATGTGTTAAATGGCAGCAAAATGTGGATCACCAATGGTCCTGATGCGCATACCTTTGTAGTCTATGCCAAAACCGATGTATCTGCAGGTGCCAAAGGCATGACCGCTTTTATTGTCGAACGGGGTACTAAAGGATTTACTCAAGCCCAGAAGTTGGACAAATTAGGTATGCGTTCGTCTAATACCTGCGAACTGGTTTTTCAAGACTGTGAAGTGCCAGCAGAAAATATCCTAGGCCAAGAAGGCGGTGGCGCAAGAGTATTGATGAGTGGTTTGGATTACGAACGTGTCGTTCTATCCGGCGGCCCCCTTGGTATCATGCAAGCTTGTATGGACTTAGTGATACCTTATATCCATGACCGAAAACAGTTTGGACAATCGATTGGTGAGTTTCAATTAGTACAAGGCAAAGTAGCGGATATGTACACTCAGATGAATGCTGCTAGAGCTTATGTGTATGCCGTCGCACGTTCATGTGACAGAGGAGAAACCACCCGTAAAGATTCAGCAGGCGCGATCCTTTATTCTGCAGAGCTGGCGACAAAAATGGCTTTAGACGCTATCCAACTTTTAGGAGGCAATGGCTACATCAACGAATTTCCAGCGGGTCGTTTGTTACGAGATGCTAAGTTGTATGAAATTGGTGCGGGGACCTCTGAAATTCGCAGAATGTTGATTGGCCGAGAGTTGTTTAAAGAGTCAGCTTAAAATCTCAAAAATAACATCCTATAGCAAAAACCGGAGCAATTCTGTGCCGAAAATCATCACTAAGCTAAATACCAAAAGCCAAGAATTTTTGGCTAACGCGCTACACATGCAAGAGCAAGTAGACGACCTAAAAGATAAAATTGCGATAATCAAAAACGGCGGTGGCGAAAAAGCGAATCAAAGGCATCTTGATAGAGGCAAATTGCTTCCCAGAGAGAGGATCAATACCCTACTCGACCCTGGATCGCCTTTTCTGGAATTGTCACAACTTGCTGCATACCAAGTGTATGAAGACAATGTACCTGCCGCGGGTGTGATTGTGGGCATAGGCCGTGTATCAGGCATCGAATGTATGATAGTGGCCAACGATGCAACGGTAAAAGGGGGCAGTTATTACCCGTTAACAGTGAAGAAACACCTGCGGGCCCAAACCATAGCGGAACAAAATAATTTACCTTGTATCTATTTAGTGGATTCAGGTGGGGCTAACTTGCCTCGTCAAGATGAAGTGTTTCCGGACAGAGAACATTTTGGCCGAATATTTTTCAATCAAGCCAACTTGTCTGCACAAAATATTCCACAAATTGCCGTGGTGATGGGTTCATGTACCGCCGGAGGTGCTTATGTGCCTGCTATGGCTGACGAGTCTATTATTGTGAAAGACCAAGGCACCATTTTTCTTGGCGGTCCGCCTTTAGTGAAAGCAGCCACAGGTGAGGTGGTCAGTGCACAAGACTTAGGTGGAGGCGATGTGCATTGCCGTACATCAGGAGTGGTCGATCACTTAGCCAACAACGACCATCACGCCTTAAAGATTGCCAAAGACACTATCGCCAGATTAAACCGTAAAAAATCGATTGAACTCGATGTAATCGAACCCGTTGAGCCATCCTATTCAAGTGACGAAATATATGGCGTTATCCCAAAAGATAAACGCCAACCCTATGATGTAAGAGAAGTGATTGCACGTGTGGTAGATGGTTCAGAGTTTGATGAATTTAAAGCTTTATATGGTCAAACTTTGATCTGCGGTTTTGCGAGGATTTTTGGTTACCCGGTGGGCATTGTCGCCAACAACGGTATTTTATTTTCAGAATCAGCACAAAAAGGTGCACACTTTATTGAGCTCTGTGCCCAGCGCAAAATCCCCTTAGTGTTTCTTCAAAACATTACGGGATTTATGGTGGGCAAACAATACGAAGCAGGCGGCATAGCAAAACATGGTGCGAAAATGGTCACCGCAGTAGCCTGTGCCAAAGTCCCCAAATTTACCATCTTAATTGGGGGGAGTTTTGGTGCAGGTAATTACGGCATGTGTGGCCGTGCCTATGATCCACGTTTTATGTTTATGTGGCCAAATGCCCGTATCTCTGTGATGGGCGGCGAACAAGCGGCAGGTGTGCTGGCACAAGTCAAACGCGAACAAAAAGAGCGTATCAATGAGCAATGGAGTGCAGAGCAAGAAACACAGTTCAAACAACCCATTATTGATACCTATGAAACCCAAGGTCATCCTTATTATGCTTCAGCAAGGTTGTGGGACGACGGTGTAATAGACCCAGCTGACACACGTCAGGTGTTAGGTTTGTGTATTTCAGCTAGTTTAAATAAACCTATAGAGGACACCCAGTTTGGCGTCTTTAGAATGTAAGGATGAGAATATAATGAATCAAACCGATAAAGTGCTATTTGATATAGATAAAAGAGGTGTGGCTACCGTTACTTTAAATCAGCCTGAGATCCATAATGCCTTTGACGATAAGTTAATTCTGCAACTAACCGACATTTTTACAAGCGTAAGTAGTAATGAAGATATTCGGGTCATGGTCTTGGCAGCAGCGGGTAAAAGCTTTAGTGCTGGCGCCGATTTAAATTGGATGCAGCGCATGGCAACCTATAGCTATGAGCAAAACTTGGCTGATGCCAATGCCTTAGCCAAGATGTTTTTCATTCTTAATACTATCGATAAACCCACTATAGCGAGAGTGCAAGGTGCTGCATTTGGCGGTGCAGTGGGACTGGTGGCTTGTTGTGATATGGCCATTGGTAGCAAGTTAAGTAAGTTTTGTTTAAGTGAAGTAAAACTTGGATTAGCCCCGGCCACTATCAGTCCCTATGTGATTGATGCCATAGGCGCTAGGGTTGCCCGGCGTTATTTTACCACAGCCGAAGTATTTTCTGCCCGCCGCGCCAGACGCTTAGGATTACTTAGCGAAGCAGTAGTAGAAGAAGAGCTAGACAGCACGATTGAGAACTTAATTGAGCATATTCTTAAAAACTCACCAGCGGCAATCCGAGCAGCTAAACAACTTGTTTTTGATGTACAGAATCAGCCTATTTCTGATGCACTTTTAGCTAAAACTAGCGAAAAAATTGCCGAGCTTAGAGTCTCTGAACAAGGTCAAGAAGGCCTAAATGCGTTTTTACAAAAACGCCGAGCCAACTGGATAAAAGAATAACGGAGTAAACCATGTTCACTAAATTATTGATTGCTAATCGCGGAGAAATTAGTTGCCGCATCATCAAAACAGCCAAACGTATGGGTATATTAACCGTTGCCTTGTATTCAGATGCCGACCAAGATGCATTACATGTGAAGATGGCTGACGAAGCAGTGCATGTCGGCCCTTCTCCCTCTAAAGACAGCTATCTACAAGCTGAAAAAATTATTCAAATCGCCCTTAAAGTGGGTGCCGATGCGATCCATCCTGGCTATGGTTTTTTATCAGAAAACGCCACCTTTGCTAATTTGTGTGAGCAAAATAATATTGTCTTTGTCGGTCCACCTGTTAGTGCTATTGAGGCTATGGGTTCAAAATCGGCAGCCAAAAATATAATGGAGCTTGCCAAGGTGCCATTAGTACCGGGCTACCATGGTGACGACCAAAGTGTCGGCGGCTTAAAGTCTCATGCAGACAAAATGGGCTACCCTGTATTGCTCAAAGCAGCTGCCGGTGGTGGTGGTAAAGGCATGCGCCAAGTATGGAAAAGCAGCGAATTTAACGATGCGTTAGCAGCCGCAAAACGTGAGGCGATGTCGAGCTTTAACGATGACTTGATGTTAGTCGAAAAATACCTTACCGAACCCCGTCATGTGGAAATCCAAGTATTCTGTGACAACTTTGGCGATGGCGTCTATTTGTTTGAGCGCGACTGTTCGGTACAACGTCGTCATCAAAAAATCATCGAAGAAGCCCCTGCATTTGGCATGACCTCAGCACTTCGCACCCAAATGGGCGAAGCCGCATTAAAAGCAGCTAAAGCCATCCATTATGCCGGAGCCGGTACAGTAGAGTTTCTGTTAGACAGTGATGGGCAATTCTATTTTATGGAAATGAATACCCGTTTACAGGTCGAGCATCCCGTCACTGAAATGATCACTGGACAGGATTTAGTTGAATGGCAACTGCGAGTCGCCAACAACGAACCCTTGCCATTGGCACAAGATGCCCTAAAAATTCATGGTCATGCTTTTGAAGCAAGAATTTATGCTGAAGATCCAAGTCATGACTTTTTACCCGCGACCGGCAGATTATCTCTACTGCAACCACCGATTGAATCGCGGCATGTTCGCGTAGACACCGGAGTGGTACAAGGTGATGAAGTATCCGTTTTTTATGATCCCATGATCGCAAAATTAATTGTTTGGGACGAAAACCGAGACAAGGCCCTAGCAAGATTAACCAAAGCCTTAACCGAGTATCATATTGATGGTGTTGTCACTAATATTGAATTTTTGTATAACTTAGCCAACAGTGCCCCCTTTAAGGCGGAGCAAATTGACACTGGCTTTATAGAAAAAAATCAAGACTTGTTATTGCTTAATGATAAGCAAGATATTAAGGATTTATTACCCATAGCTGCTTTGTATCTGATGTTGAGTAATCAACAAAACAGCGCTGCAAATATACAAGACCAGTATTCACCTTGGTCGTTGTGTAATGCTTGGCGAGCGAATGAGCAACACCTTCAAAACCTAGAATTGGTGGTGGGCGACAACGCGTTCTCCGTACAGGTCGGACAAACGGGTGTTGGTAGCCATAGTGTGTTTGATATCAAAGTCAATCAGCAAGCATATCAATGCTCAGGTGTGATTGAAAAAAACCAATTAACATCCACCATTAATGGTCACAAAACACTCGCTAATGTTAACGCCCATCAAGATGGCCACTCAGTATTTTGTAATGGCAAAGTCATCCGTTTTAAATCAATCCAAGCTGATTTAGGTGATAACCAAGACCATGCCTCAGATGCTGGTTTTATTGCGCCTATGAACGGCACCGTGGTGGCTATTTTGGTGGAACCAGGCGAGCAAGTTGAGCTAGGTCAAACCTTAATGGTGATGGAAGCCATGAAAATGGAACACAGTCTAAAAGCCCCTGCCGCTGGTAGCGTCAGTGAATTTTATTTTAAAGCCGGTGAATTGGTAGATGGCGGTACCGAATTACTGGCTTTTCAAGCTGTTCAGCCTAAAAACACCAAAAATGAGTCAGCTTAAAATGTTACCTAAGTCAGTCAAAGTAGTCGAAGTAGGCCCAAGAGACGGCCTTCAAAATGAGTCAGAGATAGTGCCCCTCGCGGCTAAAGTTGCGTTGGTCGAACAGTTAGCCGACGCAGGTTGTAGCGTAATAGAAACCGGTAGTTTTGTCTCGCCTAAGTGGGTGCCACAAATGGCTGATAGCGCTGCCGTGTTTCAGCAAATAAAACGGAAAACTAAGGTGCGGTATACCGCGCTAACCCCAAATTTACGCGGTTTAGAGGCGGCAATCGAGGCACAAGTGGACGAAGTGGCTATTTTTGGTGCCGCGTCGGAGGCCTTTTCGCAAAAAAACATCAACTGCTCTATCGCCGAAAGCCTAGAGCGCTTTTTACCTGTGATAGAGCTGGCGCAAAAACATCATCTACCCGTTCGGGGTTATGTATCTTGTGTATTGGGCTGTCCTTATGAAGGTTATATTCCCCCTCAAAAAGTGGCAGAGGTGAGTCAACAGTTAATCGATATGGGCTGCTATGAAGTATCCCTAGGTGATACCATTGGTGTAGGGACTCCTATAAAAACCCAGCAGATGTTAGAAGCCGTATTAAACAAAATCCCAGAAGATAAACTAGCTGTGCATTTTCATGATACCTACGGCCAAGCATTGGCTAATATATTGATTGCCCTGCAACAGGGTATATCGGTGGTAGATAGTGCGGTATCGGGTTTGGGTGGCTGTCCTTATGCAAAAGGTGCCTCTGGCAATGTCGCCACAGAAGATTTAGTCTATATGCTCGATGGTATGCATATCGAAACAGGTATCAATCTTAAACAGTTGACTCAGGCTGGATTAAAAATGATGCAAGCCTTAGGGAGACAATCGAACTCCAAAGTAGCTCGAGCAATAACAGCATAAGGATAGTTTTTTGACTGAACAAACCCCATCTCGCCCCACACTACCTGCCAATGTCAGAGTGATGATTGCTTTAACCGCATCACCCACATTAATAGTTGTAGGTATGTTGTTTTACACCCTTTTTTTTGATGGATGGCGCAGTGTTTCTATCAGCATGATCATCTTTTCAATGTTATGCATTCTAGCTTACTACGTGGTTATCAGTGGTCACCCACCGCGCCTTTTCATGAAAAAGCGTGATAAAAAAAGTGATAAAACCATAAACTAGCACCGGTTTGAAAAATCATTCGGGTACAATATAGGTATCTCTTTAAGTAACACAAACAGCAGTAAGGTAAATTGAATGGAATTTTTTACTTGGGACGTAAACCCAGTATTAATTGAGTTTTTTGGATTAAAAATACATTGGTATGGTGCCTTATTTGCCACTGCTATTTTAGCGGGTTTGCACGTCATGAAATGGATCTTCCAACAAGAGAAAATCAAACTAGAATTACTTGATTCACTTCTTATGTATTGTGTTTTCGGCATTATTGTAGGTGCTAGGCTCGGTCATTGTTTATTCTATGACCCAGAGTTTTACTTCAGTAACCCTTTGAAAATATTGGCTATATGGGAGGGAGGCCTCGCCAGCCATGGTGGTGGTTTAGGTGTGATCATTGCGGTGTATTTTTTTCAAAGAAAATATAAAGTTGCGTATTTGTGGTTATTAGACAGACTCGCTATTGCGACTGCATTGTTTGGCTTCTTTGTGCGTTTTGCTAATTTTATGAATTCCGAGATTATTGGTATTCAGACTGATGTCCCTTGGGCTGTGGTATTTGCGCGTATTGATCTATTGCCTAGGCATCCAGCCCAGCTCTATGAGTCATTGTCTTACTTGAGCATATTTATAGCATTGATATTGTTATATCGCTTTTCCAACATCAAAAAGCAATCAGGCGCACTATTTGGTGCATTTTTATGTTTAGTCTTTACCGCTAGATATTTCATTGAATTTGTTAAAGTGAAACAGGCCGCTTATGCCTCAGATACGCTCATAAGCACAGGGCAACTATTAAGTATTCCTTTTTTTGTTGTGGGTATTTATTTATTGCTAACTGCATGGAAAAAAAGCCGCCCGTAACCGACCTTTCACATAGTTGAAGTCCCATCCAATCCTGAATTTTAGGTGACTGGATGGCACTTCACTTCTAATACTTTAGTAAACATTTAGAGTATCAGTCAGTTTATTTTAAATTGAGACTGATATTGACTTGGCGCCACACCCACATATTTATTAAAATCAAACCTTAGGGTGATGCCATATCGTTCCCACCTTTCTGGCCAATTGTTCGATTGACAAATGTTCAATTTCCAATCATTGTTTAGCTAGATTGATCCTTTGCTGATTTATTCATACTTTAGGACTAACACCTAAAACGCTTTTGAGATACCGGTCAAAACTGCGCCTTGACATACTTGCCTGCTGCGCTGGGTTGTTTACTGATAATGGTAGATCAAGATGCTTAATTGCCCAATTAAGGGTTCGACTGAATCCACCTGTATGTTTGGCTGCAGTCGTTGCCCTCCATGTCTGTGTGCTCAGATAACAAAACGTTTTGCCACTTGGTTGGCAATTTAATAACCAAAATCTTGGCGTTAGATATCAATGCATAAATATAAAGCTGTGGCACTGCCTGCAGAAAACTTATATTAACTGGCTTTGGCCTATTATTATTTAAGCTGGGCTCTGGATAAGCTATACCGTCCAGCACCGCTGTTATTTCGCCTACTTCTCTCTAAAATACTGTTATTATTGAAATTATTTCAAGGAAACCGCACGTCTTAACCAGAGTTCAGCTTATCTACCATTAATAGTTCTGCTAAAATCTTTATTTATTCGATCCCTCAAATAGTCCTGATTGAATTTACTTAACTGTCGTGTAAACTCGATAAAGTGGCGAGCAAAATGAAAGACAAACGAAAGTAATGTTAACCTTACAGGAGAAAGGATTTATGGCGAACCAAGCGTCTCGTTATATCAGTAATTTAACACGCGATACCTACGCACTAATTTTAGCCGGTGGTAGAGGTTCAAGGCTTTATGAACTGACTAATTGGCGAGCAAAACCGGCATTATATTTTGGTGGTAAGTTTCGTATTATCGATTTTCCATTATCCAATTGTATTAATTCAGGGATCCGTAATGTGGGTGTGGTCACCCAGTACAAGTCTCACTCGCTCATTCGGCATTTAGTAAGAGGCTGGGGACATTTTAAGAAAGAACTAGGGGAGTCGGTTGAGATACTCCCTGCATCACAGCGCTTTTCAGATAACTGGTATGAAGGTACGGCAGATGCAGTCTTTCAAAATATTGATATCATCCGTGATGAACTACCAAAATATGTATTGGTGTTATCTGGGGATCACATCTACCGAATGGACTACGGTAATTTAATTGCGCAACATGCCGAGTCGGGAGCCAAAATGACGGTTAGCTGTATGCCCGTCCCATTGGAAGAAGCCGCAGGGCAATTTGGTGTCATGTCGGTAGATGAAAATTTCAAAATTATTGGGTTTGAAGAGAAACCTGAGAACCCTACCCCTTTGCCTAACGATCCCACCAAATGTCTAGCCTCCATGGGCAATTATGTATTTGATACGGATTTTTTGTTTGAGCAATTAAAAACAGATTCCGAAACATCTGGATCTGAACGAGACTTCGGCAAGGATATTATTCCTTCGATTATCAAAGAAGGTGCTGTTTATGCGTTCCAATTCACAAGTGATGATGATACCGAGGCCTATTGGCGTGATGTAGGTACCTTAGATTCATTCTGGCAAGCCAATATGGAATTAGTGGCGCCTATTCCTGCACTCAACTTATATGATAAAAAATGGCCTATCTGGACCTATCAAGAACAATTACCTCCCGCCAAATTTGTATGGGAAGAAGATAATCGCAGGGGTACCGCAATTAACTCAGTGGTTTCAGGTGGCTGTATTATTTCTGGCGCAACGTTACGCCGTAGTTTATGTTTTTCTAATGTCAGGGTGCACTCATACAGTGAAGTAGAAGATTCTGTTTTATTGCCAGATGTCGAAGTAGAACGGAATTGCCGAATACGTAAAGCCATTATTGACCGCGGTTGTGTGATCCCCGAGGGCACTATTATTGGCCATAGTCGCGAGGATGATTTAGCCAGAGGTTTCCGAGTCACAGAAAAAGGGGTGGTGTTAGTCACACGAGAGATGCTGGGACTAAAAGTCGGCTACTAAACCTAATAACTTTAACCATCGACTTAGTCATTACGGAGCCGCTTAAACAGCGGCTTTTTATTGTGCACTATTAGCCTTCTCCCATAAACGAATTCTATCAGTAATAATGTTTGCTACTTGCTGTGGTTTTTCCAACGGAAACATATGCCCTCCGTCTTCAAAAATAAGGTGTTCAATATGGGTCTTTTTAACAAAAGTGGCCAAAAATGATGGAAGACACACATCACTATGACTTCCAGTGACAAGTAAGCTTGGTACAGATAGGCGTTGGTAGTACTGATTGATATTATGGGGCACATTTCGATAAATACTCGCCTCAATCTGCGCGTCGAAGTTAAGGTGTAATTTACCCTCTTGTTCGTCAATAGCCGCTTCCACATAATCTTGGATGCATGCCAATTGGAAGTTTTTGAATAAAGCCCTAGATTTAAAATAAGCCACCAGATCGGTGCCTAAAGGCCAACTTTGGCAACGTACTTTGGCTTTGCCAGCAGGGGAAAACGTATCAATCAGAGGGGAATATTTTAATAATTTAAATGCGATCCTAGCAAGCCCAGAAGCGATGGGAGGATCGAGCATTATCACTCCTTTGATTAAATCAGGTCTTTCGCAAGCAGCCATAAAGGACACCACGGCTCCCATTGAATGACCCACAACATAAACCGGTTTCGCTACCTTGTGGGATAAATAGTCAATTAGCTCAGCAACTTGATTACCTAGATTGGCATTCACTGGAAAGCGCTCTGAATGAGCAAACTTGGTTAATGCATGTACCTCAAAGTCATCAGGTAATTGATTAAAAATTTGCTGGTAGCTGGGTGCTGGAAACCCATTAGCATGAGCAAAATGAAGATTGATTTTTGTTACTTTCGTCATCATAAACCTGTTTTGGGGTGTGTATTGCGGTCACGCATAAGAGAGTCTTTAGCTGTGAGATATTATTGAGGCGTCATCCTCTAACAACGTTTCAACACCCACATAAAATTTGCGCTGTGGCTGTATCCTAATGCATAGGCCATGTTCTTAAATGGATGCACTTACTTTAAGTGCCTCGTTTATTGCCTATCACTTTTCGCCACAGTGACTATTTTAATCGGTCAGTATTAAACCATAATTAGTGACATCTATAAGTAGTATTCACCTTTGGCATATCGAAAAAATCATATAACACAACGGGGTTATTAGTAGTGTGTTATGAATCAAAACCTAAGGTGATTAGCATAAGCAATGAGATATTAGTTTGCTGTCATCTAAACACTATTTACATCATATTGCTCCCGCCGCTATGTTTTATTTGATGAGTCTATAGCAGCGGGACCGACTACTAGAGTCAATACTGGTAACCATAAGCCCTCCTGCACGCTTTTCCTTAGGAATGTCATCTGAAATAATTGAATCAGAAGGTAGACTACCCTCAGCCTCACTGAGGCCCATACTAATGCGGGCAAAAGCAAGTTGTGTGACATTACTGGCTGAATCTCATGCAGCGCTAAAGCCACGCCAGTGAGTGAGTGAAATGGTGACTATATTGACCCTACTGTATCTGTCGGCGAGCCGAGCGATGGGAATTCGATATCGTTGTTGGAACGACTACGGATCCACTTCTCACTGTGCGGTCACTTGACATCTATACATCCTAAAAAACACCTTTTTATTATCGGCTTATGTTACGGGTGTAAACCTTGTCGTTATAAGGTAAATTATTATCTTTTTGTAAATATAACAGTTAGTTATGCTCAACCATAAAAACATGAAATCATCTAAGCACATCCAAGTCTTATGATAAGTGATTGCAGATAAAATCGGTTTTTGACTAATAAACGATTTAAAGGAGTCACAGTAGTTATGCATATTGATACATTGCTAAATTCTGTCAAACAGCAAGCAAAATCAAATACTGATGCGATCACCCTCTCAGTCCCCAGCGGTTGGGAGCAAGGTAGGACACTTTATGGTGGCATTACTGCTTCTTTAGTCTATCAGGCAATGCGTGAAGTTGTTGACTCTGAAAAGGTGATGCGTTCGCTAAGCACTAACTTTATAGGGCCGATAGAAGCAGATAGCGAGCTAAGCATCATTGTTGAGGTTCTCAGGGAGGGCAAGAATGTGACTCAAGTTGCCGGCAGAGTAGTGCAAGACAACAAAGTGGCATTGATGAGTCAAGCGAGCTTTGGTATTGCTAGGCAGTCTGAAGTAAATATATCAGATCCACTACAACACAACATGGGTTACTCACAAGAACCAAGTGTCATGCCCCAGATCCCCAAGTTGACACCCAAATTTTTAGGAAATTTTGATTTAGCACAAACCAAAGGCGGATTGCCATTTGCGGGTAAAAAAGACAGTAACATACAGGGATGGATGCGTTTTAAAGAGCCGCCAAATGACTTTTCTGACGCACATTTAATTGCTTTAATTGATATTTGGCCGCCAACCGTTTTACAAATGCTAACCGAGCCGGCTATGGCCAGTACCATGAGCTGGAATGTAGAGTTTATCCATCCACATCAGAAAGCTTCAGGTAGTGATTGGTTTGCTTATCAAGCACATACTAGACAGGCAGCTGATGGATATGCGCATACAGAAGCCAATATCTGGGATAAGCATGGTAGCTTAGTGGCGATTAGTAGGCAGGTAGTGGCAGTATTTGCTTAATCGCAATGGGTAAAAGTGACAAGCAGGTGATAAAAATGCCTTCACCACATAGTGAATGTTGATGGGCTAAATAAAGCCAGTGCACTCATTAACTGCAAATTACTAAAATCGAGTGCATTGTTAATACACTCTTCATCAATCCCTATGCTTTTATACATATCTTCTGTTGTGTCGGCATGTGTTGAATAAAGTTCACTGTGAACGTTATTCAGAGCTAATAAGTAAGCGAGTTGAATGATTTTTTCAGCTTTGCTCTGGGCTGTGTATTCACTGACATGTGTTTTTGAGACGAGTTGCGAAATATCTAAAGGTATACCCCAAAGTTTTAACAATTCAGATGATATATCTGCGTATGAAAAACCCAAATACTTTTTTTGCAATAACAAAGGCGTATTTTCACTTGATATTGATGCGCATTTATTTGCAACTTTTGGGTTTAACTTTACTAAAACCAGTTCACCCAGATTGTGTAACAAACCACACACGAATAATTTTTCAGGCTCTTTTAGCCCTACTGCTTCTGCTAAAAATTTACTTAACAAAGCGCAACTCACACTTTGCTCCCAAAACTTTTCTAAATCGACAACATCTGAAGTAATACCCTTAAAGGAGTTCGCGACACCATAAGCCAGAACAAGATCATAAATTGACCCCGTACCAATCACCTGTATAGCTTTTGTCACTGTGGTAATAGTATTTGGGAATTGATACAAGGCACTATTAGCAATCTTCAATACTTGTGACATAATAGCCGGATCATAATTAATCACATCTGCGATATCGTCCATAGAAGTCGCATCATCATCAATTAATTGTTTAACCTTTATGACCGCTTCGGGTAACACAAACACATTACCTGCGTTTACTGCATAATCTCGCGCATCCATTAAACTAATTCACTTAAGAGTTTGTTTCATTGAGTGTAATCTATGATGGGTTTTACTTCATGCTGAATCACACGAAATAACAAAGAATAAAGTTGAAACATCTCATTATACCCATCCGTATTAACACTGGCCCTCAAGGTTCATGGATTGCCATCTAAGGTAATACCTAACCTATATCATCAAAAATATAATCAGGCGCTTTAGATACATAGTTCAGCTCGATTAAATGGCTTGCCACAGAAAGCAAAACCAAATGCATATCATCAGCAAGGTGTGATTGACGACTAAGAATTCTAATGACTGGGTGTCTGAAACTGAATTGACAAAAAAGATGGTGGGTCGTGCTGGATTCGAACCAGCGACCAATTGATTAAAAGTCAACTGCTCTACCAGCTGAGCTAACGACCCATCGATTAAACTTTACTAAGTGTCCTTCCAGCCTGAAGTGTAAGAAAAAATGGTGGGTCGTGCTGGATTCGAACCAGCGACCAATTGATTAAAAGTCAACTGCTCTACCAGCTGAGCTAACGACCCATTTTTGCATTTTTCTTTCCGCCTCAAGCGAAGGCGGCATATAATACTCAATTGAAACTTCAGTGCAACCCAAATGCCATTATTATTTCAATTATTCAAACTGTTTGCTGAAAAACCGAGCAATAGTGTATTTTACAAACCATTGCGACTGAAAAAGATCACATGAATACCCCTTAGATATCGCAATTGTGTTTAGGAACACAATCAAAACGATACAGGCATATTAATTTATTAAAGACCTTTGAGGTGCTTATCAGCTAATTTAGCTGATGACGAATCGGGAAATTCAGCAACAACTTGTTCCCAAAGTTGTTTCGCGCGAGCTGCATTAGAACGTTCCATTTCAGTTATTCCCAATTTCAAGGTTGCATCCGCTCTTTTACTCGAATCTGGATAATTAGCAATTAACGACTGAAATTGTTCACCTGCACCAGCCCAATCTTCTTTGTTAAACAATAACTGCCCTAACCAATAATGTGCATTGGGGACATAACTAGAATTTGGGAAGTTTTGTAAAAACCTTTGAAACTCAGGTATTGCTTGATCATATAACCTATCTTTGAGTATCAAATTCACCGCTTTATCATAAGCGTCATTCTCATTCGCTGATAAAGGGGCTTCTACATTTGAAGCTGCCGTGTTGACATCCGGCGTAGCTATTGTTTGAGGTTGAATCTTGACCGCTTCGATACGTTTATCTATTTCTAAATAAAGCTCTCTTTGACGCTCTAGAATTTTCTCTAACTGATAGTTTTGCACTTCCATTGCGCCACGTAGTTCATTCACTTCGTTTTGCATCACATCCAGCTGTTCTTGCTGACGATGTTGGGCATCTGTTCGTGCCGAAAACTTTCTTTCCAGCTCGGCAATGCGTTGTTCGCCATTACCACTGGTTACATCTGTCACAGGCGCAGGAGCAGCAATCACTGCGGCTCCATATAGCCCTAGCAAACTTATCGCTAAGGTGCGTTTCATCATATTAGGCTTCTATTATTGGTAAACCAGAACACCGCGGCGGTTTTCAGCAAAAGCCGCTTCAGATGTATTATTGTTAACAGGCTTTTCTTCACCGTAGGACACAACAGACATTTGTGATGCACTCACACCTGCATTCAATAAATAAGTTTGCACAGATTTGGCACGAGACTCACCTAATGCAATATTATATTCGGGCGTGCCACGGCTATCACAGTGACCTTCAATCACAATTGACTGTCTACTGTTTTTTGTTAAAAATGCAGCGTGTTGATCTAAAACGTTATAAAAATCAGAGCTAATGCTGGCACGGTCAAAATCAAAGTAAACCAACTGATTATTTTCTAGCGCCATTAATTCTTGCTTCATTTCTTCAGCAGGAGTCATTACAGGTTCAACTGTGCCTGTTTCAACCATTGCATCACGTGCTTCTTGGGCTTTACGATCCGCTTCTGCTTGCTCTTGGGCAATTCGTGATTCTTCTGAGGCCGCTTTTGCTGCAGTATCGTCTGTTGATGAACAAGCCATCATAGTTACAACTGGAAGAGCGATAACTAACCCTTTAAAAATTTTATTTAGTTGCATTCTTTTTTCCTGTTTTTATAGAATTTAAGTAAAATGTAATGTTTAACGCAAAAATGGTGACCACGTAGGAGCTTTCACCTGACCATCGGCCGCTGGCAAAAGCGCTTTAAATCTGCCATCCAAAGACACTAAAGACAATACTTGCTTGCCTTGATGTAATGTACTGTAAATAATCATACTGCCGTTAGGGGCAATACTGGGTGATTCATCTAAATAGGTCTTAGTTAATACCTGTAGATTACCGTTTGTCAAATCTTGCCGTGATATATGGTAATTACCACGAGTACGATTGACCATCACCATTTGTTTGCCGTCTGGGGTAATAGTTCCCCCTAAGTTCATTTCACCTTCAAAAGTCAAGCGACGAATCTTGCCCGATTCTAAATTTACGCGATATATCTGAGGTTTACCACCCCGTTCTGAACTAAATATTAAGCTCTTACTATCTGGAGTCCAGCTTGGTTCAGTGTCAATTGCTCTATTATTAGTGACTCTGCGTACTTGCCTACTGGCAATATTCATCACGTAGAGCTCAGTGTTACCATCTTTTGATAACACCAAAGCTAACGTCTTGCCATCAGGCGAGAACTTGGGTGAACCATTAATCCCCGGGAAACTGGTCATCTGTGTTCTATTCATGGTGTAGATATCTTGGATAAATATTTGCGAACGCTTATTTTCAAAACTGACGTAAGCTAATTTAGTACCATCAGGAGACCAAGAAGGGGACATTAATGGCTCAGGTGATCGCAGCAAAGTGGTTTCGTTGGCACCGTCATAATCTGCCACTACTAACTGAAAAGGTAATTCATGGATGTCTCTGTCCCGGACAATGACATAAGCAATACGCGTCAAAAAGGCACCTCGTTCGCCCGTTAATTTTTCATAGACTACATCACTAATGCGATGTGAATGTCGTCTGAAATCATTGCCCGAAATAGTCATTTTACTCACGGCTAACACATGATCGTTGCTTGCAATCAGTTTGCCCCCACTTAGCACTTGCGACTGACCACCAGTAATTTGACCACGCAATACATCAATTAATTCATATGACACTGTGTATCTATCAATACCAGATAGTTCAACGTTACCCACCAACACAGCTTCAATACCTTTAGATGCCCATGCGCTGTAGTCTACGTCTTTATCTGAAGAGGGATATTGAGGCATATCACTAGCATCAATAGGATTAAATTTACCACTGCGGCGTAAGTCAGCAGCAATCACATTCGTGAGTTTTTCTGGCATGACACCTTCACCCACCCATTGGAATGGCACCACACCTATGGGTCTGGCGGTGTCGACACCCTCAGTTATAACGATTTCAAGGGCTGCAAAGCTACGAAGACTGACGGATAAAATAAAAAATGAAAGCAATACCTGCTTAGTTATGGATAGTGTTTTAAACATTATAATTCTGGCTCAACGGTTAAATTAATTTCACGTAATTGTTGGTAAACATCCGCTTCTTTTGACACAGGCAAGGTGTCTGATTTGAATACAGCAGCTTTGGCAGCTCGGCATAAAATGGTATTCCCACCCAATTCTGTTACTTGGGTTACTAACCCATTTGAAGCTAAACGAATATTCAAACGACAAGACTTACCTTTCATTGCATCATCAACGATCAAGTTGCGCTGAATAGTTTGTTTGATAAGCGCTTGATATTTTTGCACCTCGGTCAACACCTGTTTATTTCTTTTTTGTTGACGCACAGCTTGTTCTGCCTGTAGCTGATCTTCAAGCATTTTTTCTTGTTCAGCTTTTTCCTTCTCATTTTGGCGTTTGCGTTCAGCTTCTTTGAGGGCTTTTTCTTCTTTCTCGCGTTTTGCCTTAGCTTGTTCGGCTTGCTCTTCAGCTTTTTTCTTTTCTAATTCTTTACGCTTGCGAACATTTTCTAGCTCTTTGGCTTTAGCTTTTTCTTGCTTTTGTTTTTCTCTTGCAGCCACAGCCGCTTGTTCGGCTTTTTGCTTGTCTAATTGCTGTTTCTTAGTCTGCTCTTTTAATTTAGATACTTCGGTTTCTTGTTGCTTGCGCTTCTTCTCTGCATCTGCAGCACGACGTTCAAGCTCTTTCACACGATTTTCTTCATTTGAACGTTTAGTTTTTTGTTCATCCTTAACCTTCTGAACTTGTTGCTGCAACAGATTTTCATCAATGACCGTTGCTTCAATAATAGGCTCTGGATTAAACGCTTCAGGTGTCACTTCAGACTGAGAAAAATGCCCGTTTACCAACAAAGCAGCAATCACAGCTAGATGCAAAAATAACGAAATAGAAAATGAGATACGCAACTTAGACATGTTATTGATTAATCCTCAGGTGGCGTAGTCATTAAGCCAACAGAAGGTGCACCTGCCCTTTGCAACAAAACCATCAACTGCACCACTTGACTATAAGCCACAGCTCCATCACCTTTAACGACAACTGGGGTGTTTGGTTCAACTTGAAGGTGAGCAGCCACTAACGTCGCCAAATCTACTGCTGACATAGGCTCTTGTTGGCTATCACCCACATTCAAAAAATATTGGCCTTGTGCATCAACAGAAGCAACCAAAGGAGGTTTTGACTCTTCATCCAAAGGCTGGGCTTGTGCTTTAGGTAAATCAACTTTCACACCTTGAGTCACAAGCGGCGCGGTTACCATAAAAATAATCAACAACACTAACATTACGTCAATATAGGGAACCACGTTAATCTCTGAAACTGGGCGTCTGCGCTTTCTTACATACATAATCAATCAGCCTAAACAGTCGGTTGGGCTGAGTGAGTAGTATCCTCACCTGATGATAATGCCTGTCGATGTAGAATACTGGAGAACTCCTCCATAAAATTGCCGTAGCTATTTTCAAGTTTTTCTACTTGATGGCTAAATCGGTTGTAGGCGATAACAGCGGGTATAGCAGCAAATAATCCCATCGCTGTAGCAATCAATGCTTCAGCGATACCCGGTGCAACCATAGATAAGGTTGCTTGTTGTTGACCACCTAGAGCGATAAACGAATTCATTATCCCCCACACAGTCCCAAATAAACCAATATAGGGACTAATTGAACCCGTGGTAGCCAAAAAGGGGAGTCGACTCTCTAAACGGTCTATTTCACGGGATAAAGAAACGCGCATAGCCCTTGAAGCGCCTTCCATGACTGCATCAGCTGGAGTAGTAACGTTCTTGCGAGATCGCACAAACTCTTTAAAACCGGCACAAAACATACTGGCCATTCCTTCCAGTGATTGACGAGCGGCTAATTCTTTATAAAATTGATTAAGGTCGACACCAGACCAAAATTTATCTTCAAACTTTTTCATCTCAGAGCGGGCAAAATTTAGCGCGCGACTGCGTTCAAAAATAAATGCCCATGAAGCAACGGATGCCCCAAGTAACAACAACATGACCAGTTGCACAAGCAAACTGGCCTCTAAAATAAGATCTATGAAAGATATCTCAGATGACACGTGAAAATTCCCCTAAAATTTTGACAGGAATAGCTTGTGGTTTCATATTGGATAAATTGACACAAGCGACTCTAATTAAAGCACTGACCAAACGTTGTTCGTTTGGACTTATTATTATTTGTTTGAACAGTAAACTAGCTCGCTTCAATTCTACTATTTCAGACTGAATACACAACAATTCATTGAAACGAGCAGGCGCGTGATTGTCCATTTCAACCCGTTTGACGACAAAACCCACGGAACGTTCCAAAAGAATGTCTTGCTCTGTGCCCATTTGCCTTAACCACTCGGTTCTGGCACGCTCTAAGAACTTCAGATAGTTAGCGTAATAAACTACGCCTCCAGCGTCTGTGTCCTCGTAATACACTCGCACATTATGACTATGTTTGCTCATGGTAAAAATACTTTTAGCTGCTTAAGAAAAATTGAAAGTACTTCTAACACCAACGCTAATGGCATTAAATATCCTAACCTGTGAATTTTATGCTAACAAGCAATATACAAATACGAACTGATTTTTCAATCGACCCATTAAATCTGATGATTTTTATGGGATTAGCCACATAAATAACAATCAAAAAATGGCATTAAAAATATTTTAAAACAGAATGATTGCTCAAATCAACCAAACTAACATTTAGCTAACAAAATAATAACAAACATCAATAATAATAATAGCTTAAAAAAAACACTATGTAAATATTCCATATAATTCATCATGTTATATAAAAAAATAATTCATTAAAGTTCAATTTAGCATTAACATGCATTAGTTTTTATAATCCAAAAATTAATTTAATTCAATTGTGCATTTCATAAATCTGACTAAACTACACCCTGTTATTTGAGCTGCACATTGTTTATCTGTTTGAAGTTGGATGATGCAGTAAATAGTTTATTTGACATGTTCCCTGGATTTATTTCCTTTAACACTAGTTGTTTTGCCCACATGTATATGTGGGCTTTTTTTTATCCTTAACTTTTAGCTCAAACCCTAAAAACAATTACTCAGGTGATAAATCTTTACCAAAGTGCAAAAAAGCACGTTGTGATGCAATTCGTCCTCTTGGAGTTCGCTGCAAAAAACCTTGCTGGATCAAAAACGGTTCAATCACATCTTCTATCGTTTCTCTTTCTTCGCCTATAGCCGCAGCTAGATTATCCAGCCCCACAGGCCCACCCATAAATGTTTCAATAATGGCTAACAGTAACTTACGATCCATATAATCAAGGCCTTCTTTATCGACATCCAATATATCCAAGGCTTGGTTAGCCACCTCTAAGGTAATATTACCGTCGGCTCGGACTTCGGCGAAATCTCTCACTCGGCGTAATAGCCTGTTGCTAATCCTTGGTGTGCCTCTGGATCTTCTGGCAATTTCCAGTGCCCCTTCCTCTTGCAAGGTTAAATTTAAGTAACTGGCCGAACGTTTCACAATTTGGGTGAGGTCTTTAATGTTATAAAATTCAAGACGCTGCACTATGCCAAATCGGTCTCTAAGAGGCGACGTTAGTGAGCCTGCTCTAGTCGTAGCGCCTATTAAGGTAAAAGGGGGTAATTCTAATTTGATTGAGCGCGCCGCTGGGCCTTCACCAATCATGATATCCAGCTGGTAGTCTTCCATCGCGGGATACAGAATTTCTTCAACCACAGGGCTAAGACGATGAATTTCATCAATAAATAACACATCATTTTCTTCGAGGTTTGTCAAAAGCGCTGCCAAATCACCCGCTTTTTCAAGTACAGGACCAGAAGTGGTTTTAATGTTTACCCCCATTTCATTCGCAACAATATAGGCTAACGTGGTTTTACCTAAACCAGGAGGACCAAAAATGAGTAAGTGATCTAAGGCATCACTTCGTTTTCGCGCTGCCTCAATAAAAATTTCCATCTGCGAACAAACATGATTTTGACCAGTATAATCTGCCAACATTTTAGGTCGTATGGCGCGGTCAACCACTTCATCTTCATGGCTGGCGGTGGGTTTTATTATGCGGTCTGCTTCAATCATGTGTTATTTTGCTAATATTTTAAGTGAATAGTGTTTTTTTATACAGTAACAAAATTATTGAAAGCCGTCTTTAAAAAGTCGCTTTTCAAAGAACTGTTGCTTTGATTGATTTTGTTAGACCATTGCTCGCAAGGCTTCTCGGATCAGTGCTTCGCTGCTAATATCTTCTTTATATACCGCATTAATGACTCTCATTGCCTGTGGAGGTTTGTATCCCAAAGCAATCAATGCGCTTAAGGCTTCCTCTTTCGCATCAGTGCGTTGTACAAAGGTGTTCTCAACAGGTAAGTCAGGTGTGAGATGTACTGTTTGCGCATAGCCCTGATCTTTGGCTAACTTGCTTAACCTATCACGCATTTCAATGACTAAGCGTTCAGCCGTTTTTTTGCCGACTCCAGGCAGTTTAGTTAAACCGGTCACATCTTCCAAACTGACACATTGCATAAATTGTTGTGCATCCATACCAGACAAAATAGTGAGCGCTAACTTTGGCCCCACTCCACTGGCTTTAATTAGTTCACGAAAAACAGCCCGTTCTTGTTTGTTGGCAAAACCAAATAACAGCTGTGCATCTTCACGCACCACAAAATGAATACATATATTGGCTTCTTGACCAATTTCGGGTAATTGATAAAAACTGGTCATAGGCACTTGTACTTCATACCCCACGCCCCCCGCTTCTATCAGAATTTCCGGTGGCTGCTTTTCAATTAATATGCCACGAATATTACCAATCATGTTGTTTCCTTGTGTTTTTAACTAACCTCTAGCTTTAGCAAGCTAACTAAATCGACTTATCGCAACCGCCCACGCACCGTTTTTGTGGCTTGGCCGGACATTTGTATTAAGCTTTGTTGGGTATGATTGTGACACAGAGCAACAGCCAGAGCATCTGCGGCATCGGCTTGTGGTTTTGAGGCCAGCCCTAATAAGTACGTCACCATGTGCTGAACTTGGGACTTGTCGGCATTACCGTTGCCCACAACTGATTGTTTGATTTGCCGCGCTGAATATTCAGCAACGGGTAAATCAAAAGTCGTTGCAGCCACTATCGCCGCGCCTCTGGCTTGACCAAGCTTTAATGCTGAATCAGGATTTTTCGCCATAAAGACTTGTTCAATCGCAAACTGGGTAGGTTGGAATTGGTGAATGATTTCTCTGACACCATCGAAAATCTGTTTTAACCTCGGAGCAAGCTCAGCGCCTTGCAAGCGAATACAACCGCTGCCGATATATTCGGATTTCTGACCGACTTTTTTTATGACACCATAACCCGTGATGCGAGAGCCGGGATCAATACCCAAAATAATCGCCATTAGTGCATAACTCGAACTGTCATGGTTAACCATTTAAGGTAACGTTTGAGTTTATAAATTAGCATCTGGCACATATAAAGAGATAGCCTCACGATTAGTGTCCGACCACACTTTTTGCATCGCTGATACTTTGTCTAGCCATAAATAGGCAGAGTGTTCTGTTAACACTATGCCCTGTTCATTGGCGACTTCAACAGCAAAGACATGTTCGGTGTTGTAGGCTGTACCCGGTGGGTAGCGGTGTTTCCATCTATCGCGAATTTCATAGGTATTGATTTTTTGGCAATCCTTTAGCTGATAACCTGATTGCGTAATATCAATATTGGTTTCTTCGAGCACCTCACGCAGAGCCGTCTGTATTGGCTTTTCACCTTGCTCTAAGGTGCCGGTCACTGATTGCCAAAATTCGGGATCATCATTGCGCTGCATCACCAACACTTGCCCAGCACGGTTATATACAACCGTGAGGGCAGATTGAGGAATACGATAGTGTGATACCATTGGTAATATAAATCAGTCTGCTTTCTTTTCTATGACAGTTTGAATCGACAGCTCTTTGAGTTGCTCTGGATTGGCTTCACCCGGTGCATTTGTCAAAGGACAAGCCGCGGTATTTGTTTTAGGAAAGGCCATCACATCACGAATCGACGTAGCACCCGTCATCAACATCACTAAGCGGTCTAAACCAAAGGCTAAACCCGCATGAGGCGGCGCACCAAACTTGAGTGCCTCAAGCAAAAAACCAAACTTCATTTCGGCTTCCTCATCGCTAATACCTAACAATGAAAACACTTTGGCTTGCATATCTTGTTGGTGAATACGAACCGAGCCGCCACCTAGCTCACAACCATTGAGTACCATGTCATAAGCATTCGACAAGGCGCCTGCAGGGTTGGCCGCTAGTTCATCTGGGGTCATATCTCTAGGTGCAGTAAACGGATGGTGCAATGCATGGAACTGGCCATCAAATTCTTCAAACATAGGAAAGTCGACTACCCAGAGGGGTTTCCAGTCACCTTCTAATAACCCTAAGTCTTCGCCTAATTTAAGCCTAAGCGCACCTAAGGCTTCGGTGACCACAGTATTGCTGTCGGCACCGAACAAAAGGATGTCGCCACTTTGCGCGCCACTGCGTTCAACAATACCCTTGGCCACGTCTTCGTTTAAGAACTTAAGTATAGGTGATTGCAACCCTCCCATGCCGGCGTCAAGGTCGTTGACTTTCATCCACGCCAGACCTTTAGCACCGTAAATACCCACAAATTTACCGTAGTCGTCAATTTGTTTGCGAGATAACGTAGCACCGCCTGGCACACGGATAACGGCAACACGACCTTCAGTGTCATTAGCAGGGCCAGAGAACACTTTAAATTCAACGTCTTTCAGTAAATCCGCTATATCAGTCAATTCTAATGGGTTACGTAAATCAGGTTTATCGCTACCAAAACGGCGCATGGCATCGGCGTAAGTCATGCTTGGGAACTCGCCCAAATCTACTGACAACATTTTTTGAAACAAATGACGTATTAGCCCTTCAGTGATCGCCATCACACCACCAGCATCTAAGAAGGTCGTTTCTATATCAATCTGAGTGAATTCAGGTTGGCGATCAGCGCGTAAATCTTCGTCACGGAAACATTTTACGATCTGATAATATTTGTCCATGCCCGACATCATCAACAACTGTTTAAACAATTGTGGTGACTGCGGCAAAGCAAAAAACTGACCTTTATGAGTCCGGCTGGGCACCAAATAATCACGGGCACCTTCTGGCGTGGCTTTGGTCAGAATAGGTGTTTCGATATCTAAGAAACCATCATTTTCAAGATAGTTGCGCACAGTGCTGGTCACTTTGGCTCTGAATTTTAAACGGTCACTCATTAATGGACGACGTAAGTCCAAGTAACGATATTTAAGTCGCTGTTCTTCGGAATTCTCTTGATTCCAATCTAGAGGAAGTGGGGCGGCTTTGTTGAGGATAGTCAAAGATTTACCGAGCATTTCGATTTCGCCGGTAGACATATCTTTATTGACTTGGCCCGGTGGCCTAGCGCGCACCTCACCACTTAACTGCACACAAAATTCGTTACGTAGGCTATTTGCAGTATCAAAGGTTTCGACTAAATCAGGGTCAAACACCACCTGAACCACACCTTCTCGGTCCCGTAGGTCGAGAAAAATAACCCCACCTAAATCGCGACTACGATTAACCCAGCCACACAAAGTGACGGTTTGTCCGATATAAGATGAATTGATATTGCCACAATAGTCTGTGCGCATGAAAAAACCGCCTTTAAAACGTAAACACTGATAAAAAATTAAGGCCGCAGAGTATATACCGGATCAGCAGTCTCCTAAATTAAATTCTCGGTTTTCGTAAGAAAATGTTGCACCTATAGACTATTGAATATTAATTCTGCATATTTACATCAATAAGAACTAAAAAAAGGGAACCAGAAATGCTAAAAATTCAAAATATAACAAAAACTTACGATAACGGCGTAAAAGCTCTTAACAGCGTCAACTTAGATATCCCAAAAGGCTTGTTTGGTCTGCTTGGACCCAATGGGGCGGGTAAATCCAGTTTGATGCGCACTATTGCCACGCTGCAGCAACCCGATACCGGCAGTATTGACTTTGACCAAATCAATGTGCTCACTCAGCCCAATGAATTACGTCAACGTTTAGGATATTTGCCGCAGGATTTTGGTGTCTATCCCCGTGTTAGCGCTTACGATTTATTAGATCACTTAGCAATATTGAAAGGCATGGCCAATAAAGCACAGCGCAAAGAAGCGGTAGATGGTTTGTTAGCACACACCAATTTATTTCAGCATCGCAAAAAGGCAGTCAGTAGTTTTTCTGGTGGCATGCGTCAACGTTTTGGTATTGCACAAGCCTTGTTAGGCGACCCTGACCTATTAATTGTAGACGAACCCACAGCCGGCCTTGATCCAGAAGAGCGGAATCGCTTCCATAACTTACTGGTTACCTTAGGCGAAGAAAAAGTCATTATTTTATCCACTCATATAGTCGATGACGTATCAGAGCTTTGCCCGAATATGGCGGTGTTAGGTAACGGACAAATATTATTGCAAGGTAATCCATTGGACATCACTGCCGACTTAAACGGACAAATTTGGCGTAAAACGGTATCTATCGATGAAGCCGTCGTATTAGAAAATACTCTGCCTGTTATTTCAAAACGCCTGTTCGCGGGTCGCACGGTTTTACATGTACTGGCGCCTGATGCACCTGAAGGTTTTGAAAGCACCCCTGCGACATTAGAAGATGTGTATTTCTCTACCTTACATAACTCTCGACAGAACCCTCAACATAACGCTCATTCAACCCAAGCAGCATAAGGAAGCACTGTTATGTTTACTAAGATGCTAGGGTTTGAATGGCACTATTTTACTCGCCAACCCTCTTTTATCGTGACCTGTTTGGTCTTTTTCTTATTGCCTTTTTTGGCTATTACCATTGATCAGGTGCAAATCGGTTCAGGTGGCAATGTATTGTTTAATAGCCCCTTTGCGGTGACCCAAATCATGCTGATTTTAAGCCTGTTTGGTATGTTTATGGTAGTCAACTTTGTGGCAGGCACCGCAACACGAAACCATACATCGTTGATGTCAGAAATTATTTATACCAAGCCAATTAAACCCTTTAGCTACAACCTTGGACGGTTTATGGGCGCTTATTTGATATGCCTATGCGTATTTACTATGGTGCCATTGGGCATATTTATTGGAAGTATAATGCCTTGGGTTGATGGCGAAAGAATTGGCCCGAACAATTTAATAATGTATGTGCAGCCCTTCTTGATTTTTTCCACTACTACCATTTTTGTTCTTTCCGCTTTATTTTATGGAGCGACTAACCTTTTCAAAAGTGTGATGGCAGGTTACATCTGTGCTTTAGGTTTATTCATTTTATATGTGGTTTCAGGGCAAGTCTTTAATGAACCCGAGCAACGGACGATTAGAGCACTGCTCGACCCTTTTGCTCTCAGTTCATTTGGCGAATATACACGCTACTGGACAGCTTTTGAAAAGAACGCATTATTACCCGCGTTTGAGGGTGCAATATTACAAAACCGATTATTGTGGATAGCGGTGGGCTGCTTTATTTTACTGACCGCAGGTGGACTCTTTAAGCCGTTAACGTTAACCGCAAACAAAGCCAGTAAAAAGCAAAAAAAAGAAAAAATCGACGTGATCCCCGCCAACAGCAATATTGCGATTAAAGCGTCAGCTAATAACGGTTTTGCACAATTTATCATTCGTACCAAATTTGAAATCAAACAAGTGGTGCTAAGCCCAGCATTTCCTGTTTTATTGTTGTTCTCAGCCTTTCAATTGATTGCCAGTTTTTTCAACATAAGCGGAATGTATGGCGCTCCGAATTGGCCGCTCACCCAAACACTAGTGCAAACCATTGTAGGTGCTTTTGGCTTAATGACGATGATTGTCATCACTTATTACACAGCAGAAGTGGTTTGGCGTGAACGTACTGTAGGCATGGGCGATATCGTCGACAGTATGCCGGTGCCCAATGTCACTTTTTGGTTATCAAAATTGCTTGCGGTGATGTTAGTGATCGTATCCTTGCACTTTTTAGGTTTGATCGTCGCTATTATCAAACAACTGCTCTCGGGATATGAAAACATCGAGTTCGGACAATATGTCATCAGCTTACTGTATTTTGCTGTATTGCCATTTTGTTTGACCGTCGTACTCGCCTTTTTAATTCAAGTGCTCAGCCCCAATAAATATGTGGGTATGTTGATTTTTGTTGGCTATATCTTTGTATCCATTGCCTTCAGCCAAATCGGCATTGAACACAACATGTTTAACTTTGGCGCTGCTCCGGTGATGCAATACTCAGATTTAAATGGCTATGGCTGGTTTATGCAGACTCAGAACTGGTACATGTTGTATTGGACAGCCCTGTCAGTGGTGCTGGGTGTGATGAGCTATGGAATGTGGCAACGAGGTCCTCAGGCATCACTTAAACAACGTTTTAATTTGTTAAGTTATCAGCTAGGTAAACCAGGCAAAGGCATTGCTGTGGCTGCCATGGTGTTATTTCTATCTACAGGTGGCTATATTCATTACAACACCAAAGTATTGAATGATTTTTATGGACAAGAACAGGTATTGGACACCCAAGCCGATTACGAAAAAGACTATGTAGAATTTCGTGACGCACCTATGCCAAGCGTTGTTGGCATTGATGCGGCAATTGATATTTTTCCCGAAAATCGACGTATCGAAGCCAGCGCGGCCATCACACTGATAAACCGCACAGATCAACCCATCAGCCGTTTTCTGGTCAATATTCCACGATTCACCCAAGACTATGATGTGGTGATCCCTGGTGGAAAATTAGGTGAAACCAATACCAAATACAACCTGGCATGGTTCGAATTTGTCGAGCCTATGTCTCCCGGTGAAGAACGTGTAGGTAAATTATCTGTAGTCCGTGCTCATCAAGGGTTTAAAGACAGAGGTGAAGACAATACCTTAGTGAAAAACGGTACCTTTATAAACAACTTCGAATTGTTTCCCTATTTTGGCTTCAACGAAGGTTACCAAATAAGCGATCAACATGAACGCCGTAAACGAGACTTAGAGCCTTTACAGCGGGCATATAAACTTGAAGATACTAGCCGTTATACGGAAAGCTTTTTTGGTAGAGGGGTCGAGTTTATAGAATTTAGTGCCACAGTCTCTACCAGCGACGATCAATTTGCCATTGTACCGGGGTATTTGCAAAAAGAGTGGCAACAGGATGGCCGCAATTATTACAGGTACGAAATGAACGCACCTATGATCAACTTTTATAGTGTGATGTCGGCTAACCTCGAAAAGAGAAAAGTTGAACATGATGGAATTAATATCGAGGTCTACTACCATAAAAATCATCATTGGAATATAGACCGAATGATTGAGTCTAGCCAAGACTCTCTCGACTACTTTCAACAAGTATTTAGCCCTTATCAACACCAACAATTAAGGATTATAGAGTTTCCAGGTTACCGCGGATTTGCACAAAGTTTTGCAAACACTGTTCCCTACTCGGAGAACATTGGCTTTATTTCAGACTTACGCAATCCAGAAGATATTGACCCAGTGTATTATGTAACGGCTCACGAAGTGGCTCACCAGTGGTGGGGCCATCAACTCAACGCTGCCAATGTGCAAGGTAGCGCGGTATTGTCTGAAACCTTGTCGCAATACAGCGCGTTAATGGTCATGAAGAAAAAGTATGGTGAAATAAAGCTACGTAAGTTTTTAACCCATGAATTGGATCGTTATTTAAGAGGTCGCAGTAGCGAGCGAATTGAAGAAATGCCACTACTACGTGCTGAAAACCAAGCATACATTCATTATCAAAAAGGCTCTATAGTGATGATGGCATTGGTTAACAAACTAGGCGAAGAACGTCTTAATCAAGCATTGCAAGCATTACTAAACGAATATCAGTTTAGAGAAGACTTGTACCCGACTACCTTGGACTTAGTCAGGCATTTAAATAATGTGTCGAACGAAACAGAGCAGGCATATATTAAAGACTTGTTTGAGCAAATCACTATTTACGATTTGCGCGCTAAAGAGGTAACAAAAGAAGCGCTTGAAGAAGATAAAACCAAAGTCACGTTAACCGTGTCAGCACAACAGTTTAGCGCGGACGGTAAAGGTAAAGAAACCGAGCAGCCTTTTGCTAAGGAAGTTGAGATTGTTTTGTTCAGCGAAGATCCTAATGATTTTGCCGCTGAAAACAAAATAATCTACCAAGGGTTACACGCCATTGAAAGTGGCGATACTGTCATCGAACTCATCGTTGACGAAATGCCTAACTATGCGGGTATTGATCCCTTTGTACGTTTTATTGACCGAGACACAGGTAATAATATTATCAAGTTGTAATGGTTAATTTGTTAAGCTAAGCCCTCACTTTGAGGGCTTTTTATTGAGGAAATGTAAGTGGCTTTAATCAGAACAGGTTGCCCTATATGGACTCATGAACAATGGTTCGGTAGTTTGTTTCCAGCCAACACAGTAAAAGAACAGAGCCTTGCAACTTACGCGCAGCATTTTAATAGCGTAGAAGGCAACACCAGCTTTTATCATATTCCTGATGAAAAAACGGTAAGGCGCTGGGCTGAGCAGGTGCCTAAAGACTTTCGTTTTACCTTTAAGTTTCACCGCAGTATCAGTCACGATAAAAAACTGTTAAATATTGAAGACGACTTACACTTAGTCCTCAACCGCATGGCATTATTGGAAGATAAGTTAGGCTGCCTAATGTTACAACTGCCTGCCAGTTTTAGCCCAAGTCAACTCAGCACCCTAGCGCATTTCATCCAACGTTTACCTAAGAATTTTCGCTATGCCATTGAAGTCAGGCACTTACGTTTTTTTGATAAGAGTGATAACGAAAAAGCATTTAATCAACTGCTGATAGAAAACAATATCAATCGCATGATCATGGACACCAGAGCTTTATTTGCCTGCCCTGCAAATGGCGACAAAATCATTGAAGATGCACATAGAAAAAAACCCAGAGTGCCGACTAATGTGATTGCCACATCGGACACTCCTTTAGTGCGCTTTGTTGGCCATCCGGTTATTCAGGCCAATAAACCGTTTTATACACCTTGGATCCACAAAACCAAACAATGGTTAGATGAGGGCAAGTCGCCCTATTTGTTTTTTCATATGGCCAATACAGTCGATGCACCTTGGTTAGCTGAAGCCTTTTTTAATGACTTCAAACAGCTCTACCCCAACACCTTAATTCCCTCAATGATTTTACCTAAAACCCATAATAACCAGTTAGATATTTTTGGTGATTAAATTACTATGTATAATATAGTTACACATAGTAATTTTTGAGCAACGAATGCCACCACCTCTTTCACATATCCGCGTACTTGAACTTAGCCGCATACTAGCCGGACCGTGGGCCGGACAAATGTTGGCAGACCTAGGTGCAGAAATAATCAAAGTAGAAAAACCCATTCAAGGTGACGACACTCGTCACTGGGGTCCTCCTTTTCTAAATAATAAAACAGATGAAAACCCCACAGAATCCGCTTATTTTTTATCTGCTAATCGCGGCAAACGGTCGATTACCATAGATATTCGGCAGCAAGCAGGACAAGCTATTATTCATCAACTGATAGAAAGTTGTGATGTAATAATAGAAAATTTCAAAGTAGGCAGCTTAGAAAAATACCACCTTGATTACGCCAGTTTATCGGCCATCAACCCACAATTAATTTATTGCTCGATAACCGGTTTTGGTCAAGACGGACCTTATGCTCAAAGAGCCGGATACGACTTTTTACTACAAGGTATGGGGGGACTCATGAGTGTAACAGGCGAGCCCGATCACTTACCTGGCGGTGGCCCGCAAAAAGTTGGGGTCGCACTCACCGATATTCTTACTGGCATGTATGCCACCACAGCGATTCAAGCGGCGATTATTGAGCGTGAAAAATCCGGATTAGGCCAACATATCGACCTTGCATTACTCGATGTGCAAGTGGCCTGTTTAGCCAATCAAGGGATGAATTATTTAGTGAGCAAAGACACCCCACAACGCATGGGTAATGCTCATCCCAATATTGTACCTTATCAAACCTTTGAAACCGCAGACGGTTTCATCATATTAACCATAGGCAATGACTCGCAATTTGCAGATTTTTGTCAGGTGGCAAATTGCCAAACGTTAATACATGACCCTCACTTTGCCACTAATCAAGCAAGAGTGCGCAACAGAGATGTGGTGATTGAGCGATTGACAAACATCATCAAAGCAAAAAACAGTGAGTTTTGGTTACAACAGTTAGAAATAAAAGGGGTGCCATGCGGCCCAATCAATGACATTGCCCAAGTCTTCGAAAACCCACAAATAAAACATCGCAAAATGTTAGGTGAGCTCACCCACCCCGTAAAGGGTAAAATACCCACAGTGGCAAACCCCATCAACTTTTCTCGTACACCTATCGTTTACCATCAGGCACCACCGAATCTAGGAGAACATACTGAAAAGGTGTTAACTGAGTTATTAGGTTATGACCGCAGCGCCGTTAGCCAATTACGAGAATCAAAAATCATTTAATAACCAACTGATGATATTGATCACTACTATTATCCAAAGCCAACCAATAACTAATAGACAAGTCGTTCTGAGCCTCGCCACAAGCGATATAATCTCTACTTAACAAGGGTTGTAATTTTGATTGTGACTGATTGACTTGTTTTTCATCAATAAGTCGAGGGAAAGTCAAAAGCATCGGCCGTGCTGCGTCCTTCATGCCAACTGGGAATTTAAGGTTGCTTCGCTGTTAATTAACATGGATGTCATGTTAATTGCCCTGTTAAGTCTTGCTGTTAATTCTGTTCAAGGATATGAAAGAGTGGTGCATATGGGAAAAGTGAGACCTCGTGTATCGTCATTTTATGAATAATGACGGTTTATTCAACCTACACAAAGCAATACAACAAAATGCCTACTTAACAAAAATTCATACTGATTGCCGACCCATACATCGAGTGGTTTCACCTTAATATAAAAGTGGATTCAATGCTTATTTGTACAACTATCTATCAATATATTTATCAACATCGCAACTGATTGTTACACTTTTAGCGACAACGAAAACGATTAAGCTGTCTTAGCTACAGTAGCATCTACTGTTTCTGTTTTAGCAAACCCTTCAAATTACTCGCTTACATGAATAGTTTACCCCGGCTACATTAACTTCGACTCATTGGTATTTTTTTAATGTGCGAGTTGACTTTAGACACAGCTGTAAAGTTATAAAAATATATACTCAGGTATTAATACCAAGCAGTTTAAATGATAGCGACATGTTTTAATCCTCTACATTGCAGAATCAATTAAAGACTCGGTCACAATGCCAGGTAAGAAAAGTTTCTTGGTGAATTTGAACAAGTTGTATTACTGGCTATACTGCGCTTGGGTGAAACGCCTACGGTGCGCTTATTCGCCAATTATTGTACCAACAAATAAATCGTGATGTGGCAATAGGGGCCTTGTATTCAACTTTGGAAAGACTTGAGCAAAAATACTTGGTGTCATCTGCCCTTGGCGAATCTACCGCAGAGCGTGGTGGTCGTGCAAAACGCTATTTTACAGTCTCAGCAAAGGGACAAGCGGCATTAAAACGATCTAGAGACGCAATGGACAATATGTGGAGTGGTGTATCTCTATGCTGCATGGGAGAATTGTAAATGAACAACGTTAATACAAATGCTCACAACTACTGGTTTATTCGTTTGGGAAATCGATTATTGAAGTTGGTCTTGACCAAATGCGTGGCTAAAAACATTATAGGTGACCTAGAAGAAGCCTTTAATGACAGGTCGGAAATTGACCTAAAGGTAGCTAAGAGATGGTATCTAAGACAGTTTGTAGTCACCTTTATTTCAAGTATTTCCAATCGCGTTAAATCAGATGGTTCGTTAAATCTGAGCATGTTTGGTATGGCAGTGATAATACTTCCTGTGAATTTCTGTTTGTTAGCTTGGTTATCCAATATGGGCGAAACAACGCCTGTCATCTTGCAGTTTTTAACAGATGGACAATTGCATCAAATAGTTTTCTTTGCCGAATTTTGGTCGGTACAACCTCAAGCTTTATTGTCCATCGAAATCCCCATATTCATCGGTTACAACTCGATTCTATGGGCTGCTCTGTGCTTGTTTCTAATTGGCAAAATTGCAACCAAGCGCACTAGCAGTGTCCGTTTGGTTGCCGGACTGGGTATGGCGACAATGCTATTACCCTATTTGGCAGGCTTGGCTTTTATTCAAATAGCCGAACCAGTACCAACCCAAGTAGGGCCAATTCTGGTTTTTATGCTGTTAAATATTTTTTATTTGTTGCTACCAATAAGCTTTTTAGTCAATAAAAAATATAAACAGAATAATCAGTACTTGGGTAAATAGGTCAAAGTATATGAGTCAAACTTTCAATAGTGATGAGCTGGTTAGTGAGACAGAAAAGTCAGAAGATAAGCAAGGCTGGCTAGCAACTTTTGCCGACCTCATGTCCTTGTTAATGTGCTTTTTTGTACTTTTGCTGGCGTCTTCTGAGCTAGATGTGGTGAAGTTTAAGCAAATTGCAGGATCGATGAAAAACGCCTTTGGGGTGCAAAATCAAATAGTATTGGAACATATACCAAAAGGCACCAGTGTTATTGCCCAAAACTTCAGTGCCGGTATACCAACACCAACATTATTGGATGAAGTAAAACAAATCACCACTAAAACCGACGCGCAGAATTTGGCAGTTAATCCAGAGTTTTTAGATACAAAAACAAAGCCATCGGGACAGCATGAAGACGCCAGAAAACATCAGCTTGATGCTGTTCAGCGACGGCTGAAAATTCTGTTAGAAAAGCATATCGCCCAAGGCAGATTTGAGTTGGACAATCAAGGTCAACAGTTAGTGATCCGAATGTCTGAGAAGGGTACCTTTGCTTCAGGAAGTGGATTCTTACAACCTCAATTGATACCGACACTAGAGGCTATTGCCAACATACTGGTCGACATACCGGGACAAATCTCAGTAACCGGTCACACAGACAACAGAGCACTTAGAAATGAGTTGTTTAAGGATAACCTAGCATTATCTGCGGCTCGGGCAATTGCGGTTGCGCGGGCGCTGAAACGCAAATCCTCACTTAAAACCATCCATATCGTAGGGATGGCTGATGCCCAACCATTAGTAGACAATAATAACTCACAGAATCGAGCCATCAATAGAAGAGTTGAAATTTCGATCTTGCAAGGCAAGGCGAAAACACGAATATTGTCATCAAATTTAAGTCAAGGAAAATAAAAATGGATAAAGGTTCAGTAATCGGTATTTTGTTAATTGTTATGGCCATCATCGTAGGTATTGTTAATGGTAATGAACCAATAACGACATATTTAGATTATCCCTCTATTATGATTGTGGTAATAGGGACAATTGGCGCTGTTATGATGAGCTACAGACCCAAAGATTTTTTTGCCGCTTTGGGCAACACTATCAATGCCTTTCGCAGCAATGTGCATGATATCGAACAAACTATAAACACCTGTATACGCCTGGCCGACAAGTCACGAAAACAAGGCGTACTCGCGTTGGAAGAAGAAAGTTACGAAGACGAATTTGTGCAAAAAGCAATGGAAATGTTAGTAGATGGATACGACTTGGAAACTGTACAAGCATTGTTAAACAAAGAGATATATCTGACCCGTGAACGTAATCAGCAATCGGTCAAGGTGATGACAACGTTTTCGGAGTTTGCACCTGCAATGGGTATGGTTGGAACACTTATTGGCTTAGTGGCGATGCTAAATAACATGGAAGACCCGGACACCATAGGCCCCAGTATGGCTATAGCCTTATTGACAACACTTTACGGGGCGCTAATTGCCAATGCTATAACCACGCCTTTGGCCAAAAAGCTCAGCGCTCGCAGCAATGAAATTCTGCTTTATCAAACACTTGTTAAAGATGCAGCACTAAAAATCATACAGGGTGAAAGTCCCAAAGCGACCTTTGACTTTCTGCAAACCTATGTAGAGAACCACAAGCGTAAATCGGCTGATGAACTTAAACAAATAATCGCCACATCATAATAGTATGACCTAATACACATCATCAACTAATAAATAGTGCCTCACTTTTGAATAATCGATGGGGTTAATCGATGGGGTCAGTGACGTTGATTGACGAAAGTTTGGAATCATTGAAACAAAAACTGCAGTTCAACTCCCCCCATTTGTCTGTCCGAAAACTCTGTGAACTTGTCATGCGCCATAGCCAAGACGTACGACCGTTTCGCTCACTGGAGCCATTCGTTATGCGTCGCAAATGTGCCATAAGGGGCCAGTGAATATCACCTATTTAGAGATAAAATAAAGCTGAATAATTGAGTTACGCAAAGAGAATACCTCAGTAACTGATCAGTTTTCTCGTATCTCGACTAAAATAAGCATTAAAATGCCATAAATACTGATCCACTACGCGGTCACAATGGCTGCAATAATAAAGGCACAACAATTAGTGCCAGTTTAATAGGGTGTTAGTAGTCAAGGAGGTCATGTGGACAGTTTTATTGCAATTTTAATCTCAGCAGGGTCTGCCACAGTCATTGGAACTGTGGCTTTAATTGTGAATTATCGAACCAACCAAAGAAACAGGAAAATAAACAATACATTGCAATTAGCTAAAGACTTTGATCAAGACCATAGCTTTGTCACTGCCCGGATGTTTATGTGGGAAAAATTTCTTAATTTACCTAAAAAAAACTACGATTGGGAAGATATAGTACTTAAAATTCAAAGTGAGGATAACGGCGAAGAACTAAAGAATATAACTAAAGAAGACTTAATCGCTTTAAACCGAGTTGCAGCTTTCTATAAAATGATTGCAGGACTAGTGTCAAATAATGAGGTTGACATTCCTCTTCTTAAGTCTCTATTTAGCTATAATTATAATAGGTTTTGGCAACCTGTAAGAGATAAATTTGAAGCACATACTAATAGAGAAGATAAAGAACTATTTGTAGTAATTCCAGTTTTGGAATCAACTAAAAGTTAAACCGACACTGTGTAGTAGTAAATTAACAGAGGAATTAACAGGACATATATGGACGCTCCCGATATGTCAACGCAATACCTGCCCCTTCGTGCTGATTTTCAGCACAAATTACGTTGTTAATCTTTTACTACCGCTAGCCTGTTGTGTTGAAGGCAGTC
>Ga0307488_10000228_pt1 | contig 43463 bp, 23 predicted proteins | sample SB02metaG_FD_202248 | JGI IMG/M metagenome (GOLD analysis project Ga0307488, IMG submission 202248) | Sea-ice brine microbial communities from Beaufort Sea near Barrow, Alaska, United States - SB 0.2 | ecosystem: Environmental > Aquatic > Marine > Coastal | place: USA: Alaska | collected... | reverse complement strand
TTTTTATAAAACTTATAGTTTTCTTCAAGGTGGTCAACTCCGTCTGTGATTAATTGCACAGGCAAATTTAAATATTGCTTGACTCTTTTTGCACAATACACAGCTTGTTTTATATAGTCTACTGTATCGTTATTAAAAGCAAATAAAACTACACCTTTATTCATACGTTAGTAAGACCTTCAACTGATCTGTTTGTTTCTATGTCATGATAATCATATGCATACTTGCGTGACGCTACAAGATATGTACCAATAGTTTGGTTTATAAATTCGTCTAAATCAGTAATAACTAACGGAGTGTTATTGTCATCTAAAATAACAATTGATTCTTCATTAAGCACAGTTAAAGAATTTAAAAAAGATATTAGTTGCTGTGATGCTGTAAATTTATGCCCATTAACATAGAATACACAATTCTCTTTAAATTGCTTTAAAAAAATTTGTTTTTGATTATTCTGTGTTTCAAGAAAATTAGAAAAATCTAATGCTTTTGAAAGTCTCTCGTCCATAGGTACTCCTTATTATATACTTGTAAAGTATACACTAATTTGCCCCCAATGTCAAGTAAAATTAAAAAGTATTTGATGCGCCATTTGATACTGCAGGTGCTAAAACTGCTACATTTGATCCAGTAGCACGTCTATAATAGATAGCACTTGTAAGTGTACCTTGTACGTTTTCGTCTACTGCTGGGCCTGTGCCTGTTTGATCGCCTACATCGTCGTCTCTAAATACAACCCTGATTCTAATACCATTTGAAATATATCTTATGAATACTTGATAATCGTTCTCAGCGTAAGGAGTTGTACCACCTGCTGAGAATATTTGTACTTCGGTGCCAGCTGTGCTTAAATCATACATACCTGTATTAGTAATTGTACCACTTGCTCCGCCGCCGTCGGCTACTGCACTTGTATAGTTTATTAAAATATGCTTGGAATTATCTATCATACTTTTCCAGTCAAGTGTTTTTGCTTCACCTCCTGTATAAGCTAACGATGATGCTACTTTAATTGTACCACCTGCGTTCCAAAATGCTTTAAAATCGTTTAAGGTTGGCCAACTAAGTTGCACATCATGCTGTTGTACAGCATTCCAATTAGTTTTATTTGCACTTGCTGCTGTTGTTAATGTACTTTGAGCTGTTGCCATAGAAAATCTGTTTGCTGTTACTGTTGCCAGTGCTGTTTCAAATTCATTATGTATTGTAGATGTAATTCCAGTATCAGTATTTACAGTTGTTAATGCTACTGCACTATTAGTTTGGTGTGCGCTGGCTTTTCTAATATCGCCGCGTAAGCTATTCCATTGAGTAGCTAAAACTTTAGTACCAACCGTAATACTAGGTGCTGAGATTGTTTGATTGTACCCTGTCGAACCATCGCCTGAACCTGCTGGAGTTCCCATAACAGTGTTAATGCCACTTCGTAGAGTAGTGTACTCAGTTTCTCCAATAGTTGTTCCAATTGATACTGCCATTTTTGATCCTCTTTAACTACGTATATTTATACTTTTAATACGCACTCTATTAATTTTTCTTCTGCACTATCATTTGATTCCAGTGCAACACCTACTAAACCTGTAGTTGCAAGTGTTGAGCATACTCCATGTTGCCATGCGTATACTGCTTGTCCTTTCTTAACAGGTCCCGTTACTCTTACAGGAACACGACCTTTTAAGCCAATTGCCTGGCCGTCACATTCACTATTCATTAAGTAAGCTGGTTCTGCAGATATAACACCAATTGCATGATCACTTGCGTGTGCAGCCGTTGTCTCCTCTTCTCCGCCAACAGCCATTGCTGTGCCAGTTGGGTATTCTTTATCAGTTGTGTAAATTTCAGCTAAGTCAGCATATCTTGCACTTGTAGCTGTTCCTTGGAACAATACTGCATTTAAGTTTCCTGCTGCATCTCTTACTGCAACACTATTTCCAGTTCCAGTTCCTATTGAATCAACAGAACCAGTTCTAGAAGTTCCTCCTACAATAAGACCACTTGCTTTTTCTGATAATCCCCAAAAGTTTCCAGCATACATATCATCAAATGGTGCAGCCGTTGATCCGATATCAATAGATTTATAAACTGTTGGGCTAGTGCTTTGTATACCTGGTAAAATTTGTCCTGGTCTAATATCAATTACGTTAACTGAGCTTCCGCCTGACTCTTTTACTCTAAATTTAATTTCATCGCCTTGTGAATTTTGTATAACGCCTTCGTTATCATTTTCAATAAAAATCTTTAAATCTAGTCCAGCACCTATTGCAATACCTGCATCAGTCTGGAAATTTGTAAGCTCTGTAAATACACTGGCTACACCTGGTGTTGCAGTAACATAGTTACTTGCATCAACACCATTTAACTTTAAAGAGTTAGATGCTGTTCCCCAAAATCTATGTGATGTACTTGTAACACCTGCTGTAGCATTTTGTGTATTCTTTAATGTTACACCTTGGCGTACTACATCAAATCCTGAAATGGCGTTTTCAGCATCAGTTGAGTCAATTGTAAATTGTAAAGGGCTAATTATAAAAATTACTTCGTCGTTTACTGTAGCTGCAATTACACTTCTACTAATTGATCCAGTATCAAGTACTGTTTTACTTTGCATTTGTGTAATTCCAGAACCAGCATCTTGTGGGCCAATTAATACAAAGTCTGTACCATTATACGAATATAACTGTTCGTTTACTGTATCCCACCAAAAATCACCAGTAGCTAATCCTGCAGGAGCAGTAGCACTAATTTCAGCGCCACCTGTTGTACGCCATTTTGCTCCGTCATTAAATTTTAACTTACTGTTTGCTGTATCAAACCAAATTTGGCCTTTAACCGCCCTAGGTGGTTGATTTGCTCCAGCAAAATTTTCTAAAAGAAACACAAAATTTTCGTTTTGTATCTCGCCGTACCCTGCATAGTTCTTACCAACTAACTTTATGTCAGTAGTTTGATCAATAGTACCGTCTTGTACTACTGTAAGCTGGGTAGTATCATATTTGTTAATTGTATACGCCATTTATATAACCCCTTGTTGCAAGTATTTATCAGATCCTTACGGATATGCTACTGTGCTGTTGTGCGCCCAAACGCCCGCTGTAATTGTAAAAGTCATCGTGTTTCTCGTTGGTGTCAACGATACTGTACCCGATGCTGTGTTAGTTGCAGCTATGTCTTGTATAACTGTTTGATTTTGTGTTCCTGCTGCATCTACTGCAATACTAGATTTTTGTAAAACTTTTGTTGCATCAGGCGAAGCACCAACTGTAATATTGATACCGGAAACTGTTGCTGCAGCATACGATGTAGTATGTATTTTAGCAACTTTTCCATTTGCCGCTGCTGATGCTGTATAAATGCTGTCTAATACAGCTTTAACATCTGTAATAGGACCTGCGGAAACTCCAATAGCATTTGGATTTGTAAATCCTGTAATATCTAAAGAAAATGCAAGCGTATCTGTTGAAACTGTTGAATCAACATAACCTTTAGTAGCAACATCTGTACTACCTGTAGGAGTTGCTACTCCTGTAATTTTTTGTGTGTTTATTGTAATATCGCCAGTAGAACTAATATTTAATGCTCCAGGAGAACTAATACTACCTACTGCTGCATTGCCACTAACCGACAATGATGATAATGTTCCTAAACTAGTTAACGACGAATTAACAATGCTAGTACCAAGTGTGTTTCCTGACAACACTGGTGTATTGTTTATCCTAAATTGTTTTCCGAGTTCTAAATCAATATTTTGATTTGAAGTAAAGTTGCCTGTAGCTACACGCCATATAAAGTCTTTGCTTCCGTTTAAACTATTAACTATAAATCCGCCACCATCAACTTGAGCATCTGTAAGTTCTGTAGAATCTTCACTAACACCTAAATTAATTTGCGGATCTTTAATTCTCATATTTACTGTATCAACAGCAAACGTTGTGCCTGTAATTGAAAGGTTACCACCAACTGTTAAATTACCGCTAAATTTTCCATCGCCTGTGACATCTAACTGTGTTGTAGGTGTGCTATTAAATAACCCAAATCTTCCAGTGCTTGTATCTAAAGTTAATGCGTCAACTTGATCGTTTCCAACTTTACGTCTTATAGCAAAATCTTTATTTTGTTGAACAATATCAATTACTGTTTTAGTATCTGTTGCTAGAGTTTTAAATATCCCGTATTGTGTATCACCATACCCTACTTTTAACCCTGTTTCGCCTTTTACAAATAATCCGCCGGACATAGTTTGATCAACAATAACATTACTACTATCTCTTTCACTAGTTCTTACAAAATCTGCAGAACTATAACTTGTTCCTGCACTATCAACAAGGTTTTCTGCTGTTTTTGCAATGCCGTTCCATCTAAATGCAATGTTATCACCATTGTCTATTTCGTGTAACGGGTTAAATCCAACTTTAATTACTCTACCTGCAACATATGGTAACAATACATCTTCTGTTCTAGGAGTAAACTCATTTTTACTAAAAATACCAACTAAGTTTCCTTGTATATATTGTACAAGTACTGCTCGTGTTTGTCCAGAAGTGTCAATCATTGTGATTGCTTCTAGTGTGGTTTTTCCTTGTGTTGCAGTATAACTTGGTCCTACTGCAACGAGGTCAGTACCATCATAAAAATAAAGTTTATTTTCATCGTTATTAATCCAGAGGTCGCCAGCAATCATACTAGGTTGTGTTGAACTAACAATAGGGCCGCCTGCTGTCCTAAATGTCGTTCCATTATAAATTTTTAATCTTTGATCTGACAGATCATACCATAATTGTCCTGATATAGGATTGCTAGGAGCACTTGTGCTTGCAAAGTTTTCTAATAACGAAATATAATTTTCATTTAAGTACTCTCCAAATCCTTTATAGTTTCTTCCAACTAAGGTTATATCCGAACTAGTTGTATCAATTACACCGTCTTGCAATTCAACTAATAACGACCCGTCAGTTCTGTTTAGCTTATAACTCATGCTACGACTCCTGTGTATATAATGTAATTAATAGTTTGATAAGGATTCATAACATTAAGAGCTTCGCCTGTTGTGTTATTGAGAACGCCGCCACTCTTGTTAATAGTCTGTGATAAATCATCTGCACCGGTTTGTATTTTACTTAACGTAGCATCGTCTGGCTTATCTCCGCCTCTTCCGTCTACAGCTCTTATTGCTGTAAATTGTACTCCATTATCAGCACGTAAATCATGCTCGTGTTCCGGTAGATTATCAATACCAATAGTTACTGTATCTGTGCCATCTACTGCACCTAACACAGATGAATTAGAATCTCTTGATCGTGTATCTGGAGATTCTACTGCTGGATTAGTCCCGCCCATATATAAGTTACCTAATGGGAGCCTGCCTCTTAAGTCAGGAACTGCAAAATATCCTGCTGATACAAGTCCTTGTGCTTTATATGTATAGCCAACTAGTTGGAACAATGTGTTAAATGTACCAGTGCCTAGTTCTTGGCCATTACAAAACTTCCAACCTTGGGGTTCTGAATTACCAGCGTATGGCATTATACTACCAATTGGAGATAACCCTGCAATATTTTGAAACAATGTTTGTCTTGAAATACGTCTTAATCCAGTACTAGTTCCGCTAACTCTATCAATAATAAATTCATCGTTAGATAAACTATCTGTAACTTGTGTCTTGCCTGATATAATTGTGTTTTTAATTGAAATGTTAAAGTCTTTAACTGCGCCGCCTGTTTGACCATCAAACACATTTTCAACAGTTTCAACATCTCCTGATAACCTAAAAGTAGTAGCAGTAACTAGTTTGTCCGAACTACCAGATTTACCACTTACACTACCTTGTACAGTACCTTGTAATGCGCCAATGAATGTTGTTGCATAAATTTTACGCCATTTATTTATAGAACTACCAATATTACGAGTGTTATTTAAATCAGGCATAATAAGATCTGAAGCAGTTGTATCAACTACAAGATCGTTGTTACCTAAAGTTAACCCTTTTTGTATTACAACATTTTCGCCTACATTTAACGTCTTTGCTATACCAACTCCGCCCTTTGCAATTATACTACCATTGCTTATTGTTGTACTTTCGGTTACATCATTAGTTTTAATTGTTCCACTTGTTAACAAATTACCTGTAACATCTAATGCCTCGTCAGGTGCCTCATTGTTAACCCCAATACGTAAACTACTATCAACTCTAAGGACTGTTTTACTAGAGCCTGCGTTCCTAACACGCATGTCAATGTTTGAACCTTCAATATTATGTTGAATTATTCCAGCACTGCCTTCAATGCCGATGCCCATTTCGCCGTTAATGCCGTAGGCTATACCGGTATTGTTTTGAATGTTTAAAGGAAATGTCGTTGTTGATTCTGCATCGCCTCTTAAAAAGTTTGCTGCTGGTATAGGTAAACTATTTACAATAAGATTTTCGGCTCGTTCAACAACACCATATAGCTTAACGTCATTAAATCCGTCTGCATTTGTATCTCTATTTGCTAAGTTAATGCCAGGTTTTATAATTGTAAATCCCGAAACTGTTGCTTTAGGAGTAAACTCATTAAATGCAACAATAGCAACAATATTTGCTGATACTTGTATTTCAATTACTGTATATTCAATATTATCTTGACCAACAATAGTACTTGGTGATGCACCAGTAGTTAATCCTTGACTAAATTCTGGTCCTACAAGTACCCAAGTTGATCCTGAAAACAAATATAACTGTTGTGAGTCTGTATCAACCCAAAGATCACCATCAGTAGCTTCTGTTGGGTCAGGTTGTGATGTACTTTTCTTTAGTCCACCACTTGGTACCCAAGTTGTTCCATCATAAACTAATAACTGTCCGCTTGTGCTGTTATACCATAACTGACCTTCAACTGCATTACTAGGTTCTGTAGTATTTGCAAAGTTTTCTAATAAACGTAGTAAATCTTCTGCAATTACAGCACCGTAACCTGTACTATTTCTTCCCGGAAACGATAAACTAGTTGTATTGTTAATTGTACCGTCTTCGATAGTAATAGGGTCTTTGTTAGCACTATTAGTAAATTGTATTGTATATGCCATCTAAATTACCCTTCGTTAAATCCAGTTAAACTTTGTACTCTAACTGTATAATCAATCTGTATAAGTCTATTAAGACTCTTCTGTACAGGATGAAAAATAACATGTGTTAATAATCTTCCTGTGCCTGCTGAATTATAAGCCTTAAGACCTAATTCATCAAAAACGTATAAACTGTTTGTGTCACTTGCTGTGTCAAAAGCATCTTGTCCACTTGGCTCGCCGTAGTCTAACAAACATGTTACCAAAATATCAGTATAATTTGTTCCACTTACGTGACGTGTTTCAATTTTATTACGTGCAGGATCTAAATTGTTAACACTTCTATCATCTACTATTTTTGTAAATGTTTCGTTGTACAAACTTGCATTTGTGCCAGTTGAATTTGGTGTCAAGTATGTAATAATACCTGTAGGGTCAACGCTTGTTCCGCCGTTTCCAAATCCCATTTCGTAAATCCAACCAGTACCGGCATTACCTAAACTTTCTGCAAGGCTAATACTCATATTTTCATAATGAATAGCATTGCGTTTGTCTACAATAACTTCTCCAGTTTCTGGATTATGTATTTTAATGTGTCCTTGTAATAGAACACCGCTGTTTTCGTTTATTTTATCTGTCATAGTTTATACCATCCTGCTGTTGTATTTATCGCGGCAAGTCAACTGTTGCGTCACGTAAGAATTTAGCAATATCAGAATCACTGTTTGCTAGTGCAACTCCTGTATCTTTCCATATTTTTCCTTGTTTCCTAACAACAATTACCTTTGTATTTTGTGTTGGAATGTTTAGTAGTTGTAATTCAGTACCATTTATACTAAATTCTGCTGGTAATGTTTCGTCACCTTCGGGACTATCTTGTGCAATAGGGCCGTTAACGTTATCAAACTTATAACTTTGTATAGCATTTTTACGTAAACGTGTACCTGCTACAAAAACTTCAAATTCGTTAATATTACCTGGCGTAAAGTCTAAAGTATATGTTGCTGCTGTACCGTCTGCTGTGAATACTGTTGTAAAAGTTTCATCTTTGTATGGCATTGTGTTTTCAGCACCTGAGTTTAATACCCTAGTATCTGCGGGATATACATCTTTAACTCCAGTACCTAATGTACCGCGTCTAAACTGACTAATTACGTTACCATTACGTACAAAATATTCTATACGCTCACTTTCAATAAACAGTACTGCTGGTGAACGTGAGCCCGGAACTGGTGCAGGTAAATTTTCGCCATTAATAACTGAAATACTTTGATCATATTGATATAAATCTAAAGCTAAAGTTACATTTTCTTTATCTGACAATCTCTTATAATGTGTTTTATTAAGCATATCTTTAAATTGCGACCAGCCTAGTTTATTTTGTGTAGTCGGAGCTGCAAAATGTATTACTTGTATTGTATCATTTTGATTAATTTGTTTTGTAATTTTAACATACAAACGATTATCAGTAACAAAGTAATGTACACTTGGTATTAATAATTCGTTATTAACAGTTACCCAAACATACTGGGCATCTACTGCTTCCTTGTTAAGGGCAATTAATCCAGCTTGTAAATGCAAGTACTTTTGATAATCAGCTGTACCCGGTGTTAACGTAATTCTATCAACTACATCATATTCTATTCTCTGTATATCTTGTGAATTATGATTAGTAAATTGATAAACTGTAATTTGAGTATTTTCAGGGTACACTGTATCAAGATAAATCATACTAGGTGTTGATACCCATAATCCAGATGCACTATCTATATAACCAAATCTATATTCACCATCTGTTACTACAAATATATCAAGAATATCATCGTTTTGTTGTTGTACGTCAGTTTTTAATCTTATTACTGATGTGTTTCCAACAACTAATGACCATTGAGTATCAGTTAATTCAATACCATTTAAATAAACTTTTAGTTGTCGTCTAGTAAGTGTGCCTGGTGGAAATTGGAAGTCTTCAATAGCGTATTCTAATTTAGTTATTGTAGTAATATAACGTTTTGAGTATCCTGCTTCTAATACACTGTTACCTACTTTTACAATAGTTTTAAAACTTGCAGGTTCTTGAGCGCCAGGAGTATTTGTTAAACTGTATGCTGTAGTACTACCGTCTGCAACTATTGTTTCTATATTAACTTGACTGTAATTTTTAACATCAACTGCACCTTCAAAGAACGCATAGCGTATTTCTTGTCCTGCTGCAGGCGGAGTAGCAAATTTAATTAATGCATTACCAGATATTCCATCCGATGCTTTACTTTTACTAATAACATTATCAATGTTTTTACCGTTTAGTGTAATAATATATTGTAGATTTGCTGCATAACGTACATTAGTTAAGAACGACACAGTACTACCGTCAGTTGTAATAGTATCAATATCAATTACCTTTGATCCACTTACACCTAGTGTAACTAAGTTTATAGTATCACCTATTGCTGGTGCTGTTGTAAACGTAATTTTATTTGTTGTGTAGTCTATTGTATATGCTGTTTGTATTGCATTATTAATTTTAACAAATAATGATTCTTCTGTAATCGGAGATGTTTCAATTGCATATTCAGTAGTTGCACCGTCGCCGGTATATACAGCTGAAGTTATAGGACTACCGCCGCCTGACGGACGTTCAAACACTTTAATATCTACAGTATCAAGTAATTGTCCTGGAACTTGTTCTTCAGGACCTGCACTTGTAGTAGGTGTTACAAATCCGTCGCCATCTATTGTAATATCAGCACTTTCTAAACCAGTTGCTGTTGAATAGTTTAAGTTACCACCTTGTATAATACTATCGTATGTCTGCTCATTTGGTAGGAATGTTCCGTCACTTGTTGATTTTCTAAATATTACAACATCAGTATTTCCAAATGCAACAACTTCTTCATTAAATGCTACATAGTTTGAAACATCATAATCATCATCTGTTCTAGACCAAGCTGTTTGTCCTGCACCAGTAATACTTTGCATAACGGCATTTACGTTTGTTACAGGATTTCCTGTACCAAAGTTTGGATCATCAATCCTAACACCATTTTTATAAACATGATATTCTACACCAGTTACCAAAGGCGCACTAAAATTAAACAATGTAGTACTATCGCCTAATTTAAATATTTCATCATTAAATGTATTATCGTAACTATCCCAAGTTGAACCAAACCATGCATCTGAATCCCAACCCTGTCCTTGAGCAAATCCAAAGCTCTTAACTTCAACTCCGCCATAATCAATACCAGTCATAAGTTGACTTAATTCTTTACCTAGTTGGCCTTCTTGTGGAGTATATAATTTTGCAATTCGATCTTGTGCTTGATATAAGTCAGGTGATAAGTTATAATTAACAATAATAATATCATCTTTTAATGGTTTTGTAATAAATTCAATTTGACCGTAGTATCTTTCGTAACTAGCAGTAGCATCTAATTTATTAGTATATGTATATTCATTACTTAACATTTCTAAGTTATTTTTCGTAACTGTGACATCAGTAATCTTTAAATCAATTGGCCAATTTAAATTAAACGCAAACTGTGAACCCGATGCAGTAAATGTTTCTGTTTGGGCTGTTTTAACATATACGTATGTGCCTGTTGTTCTATCAAATCTAACTGTAGTAGTAATTCCTCTTACAGGATTGTTTCCTAACTTAACACTAAACGTAGCATGTCTGCCGCCTTCAACTAAGTTGCCATTAACTGCTATTACCGGAGCTGAATAAAATCCTGTTCCGGGTGTTATGATATCAACTTTAGTAACATTACCGTTTGATCCTAAATATGATTTTAAAGTAACACCAGAGCCGCCGCCACCTGTAACTGTTAAGGACGGTGGATTAGTATAACCACTACCTTGGTCAACTGGCATAACGCTTGTTATACTATAGCTACTATTATCTAACCAATTTTTATTAGGATAAGTTTCTAAGTCTGCATCTGTGCCAATTAATACGCTATTAATAACTTTTACATTATTTGGTATAATCTTACCTTCTATAGCACTATAAGATGCAGGTAAATCAAAGTCAGTTGTAACTGTTTGTGTAGCTTCTAATCTTTCATACGCACTTAAATATTCTCTAATTTTTGTAGAGAATGGTTTAACTTCTTTTACATATGCTTCGTAACTTGGTAAATTATCATTATTAAACGTAATATCTTCACGTAGTTGTCCAACATTATGTTTGGCTTTAATAAAGCTAGTTTTAAATGCCCAATCAACATATGTTTGTTCAGAAAACACATATCGTAATCCTGCAAAGAACAGTTTATTAAATTCAACTAGTAATTCGTCAATTAAAATATCATCTCGGATTGCTTCTAAGATAATGCGTAGCTCAGTTGTTGGTTCGCTATCATAAATTTTTGTATCAAAACTTATAGTATCAAATCCAGTATTTGCTGCTACAGCATTATATAATGTATCTTTAAATGCAAGTGTTCCATTTTGTCTACCAATTGTTTTATAATTTTGTGTATAATCTTCAGTATCAATTAACGATGTTTTTTCTAATAGTAGCCATCCGCCTGTACCAATGTTAGCAATTTTAACTATACTTCCAAGAGGATTATTTAAACTAGTTAACTGATAACTATAGTCAATTAAGTAGTCTATTTCTGTTGATTCATTATAATCAGTTGCATACCAATCAACATAATTCCAATAAAGTGAAACATTATAGGATTGACTACGTGTTCTGTTCCAAGAACTAGCTGATATAATTCTCTCATATAATGCCCATTTACCTGTTAATGTTTCGTCTGCTTTAACAAATACACTAAAGTTGCGAACTGTTGCTGTAGTACTAGCATTATAATTATTACCTGGATTAGTTATTACAACATTAGAAACTCTGCCTTGGCCGTCTATCGTTGGTGTTAATATAGCACCTAAGCCTGCGCCGTTAATTGTAATATTTGGAACAACACGATATCCTTTACCTGCGTCAGTAACAGTAACTTGAGTAATTTTTCCGTTTACTATAGTTAATGCTAGTGTTGCTGTTTTAACATCTGAGGTTCCTACAGTAGAAATATCTGCATACGTATCAATTGCAACATCATACATCCCGCTAGTTAAAGATATTGCAGGTTCTGACAAACTTAAATCGCTAATATCTTTATCACCAACAATAATATTTTCTTTTAATACAGTATTTGTACGTTCTATAAACTGTTTTAGAGCTTCACTTTTATTTTTAAACCATCCTTGTCTAGGTCTATAAAGTGCTCCGTATTTTTCTTTTTCACTCAGTGTTGGATCTGGAACTACTCTTCCTTGGGCGTCATAACCAATTAAACTGTCATACCATTTTTTAACTACATCAGTATTTGGTTGACTTGTTTCAAGTCCTTCACTAATAATTTGGTATTGATTATGTATATTTTGATCTTGATTATCAATAGTCCAAAATTGTACATTTAATCCTACATCAGTTCCTCTAATCAATGACTGACAGTTATATAATACAAACTTGCTTGGACCAATTAGTGCAATAAATTTATGTCCTTTTCCTGCAGGATCTGTAATATACGCTACAATGTCTTGAATACTAATAGATCTAAATTCAGCATCAGGTACAATAGTTTTATTCTGTACCCAAAAATAGTACATTGTTTTAAACGTTTTAGAAACATCGTTGTAAATACGTCTAGTTGCATATGCCGTATCTTGGTATATACTTGTTCCGCTATATCCTTTTGCAAATCCTTTTTCAGTATCGGCTTGTAGGTCCCATGCACTTGGCACTACATCTGATTCTACCCATTCATATACATTAATAGAATTTCCTTCAAATACTGAATTCCAATTTTGTGTGGCATATTCTATTGATCCTTGATAAGGGTTATAAAACTTAGCATTATTTAAATTCCACCAAACTTCGCCAACTTGTTCAGGTCCCCAAGAACTAGTTGCATCTAATATTGCACTAGTGTTAGTTGAAACGCTATATGTTGCCGGGTCGTTATATGTTTTATATGTTAATTCTTGTTCTGCAGGGCCTGCAACTTTTCCTTGAATAGGATCAATATAATCTAGATAAGTTAGTAACTCGCCTTCTACAATATTATATAAGAATATCTTTTTAATTTTATTAACATCAACAGTTATATTTGATGATCTATGTGTTGTCCACATTTTAGCACTATCGTCAATTACAAAGTCTACTATTGCACCTTCTTTAGCACTTACAACTTTACTAGGTAACCCAACATAAAAATGATTATTTTTTGCTAAAATATTTCTACCAAATGCATTTATATCTTGATCTGTAATTTGTATTGATTGTGCATACAACATTCCGTTAGGTGTTTTTTCATATACAAAAACAACTCCGGTGTCATGTCGTGTTTCGATGATTTTTGTAAACGAATTATCAAATACTGTGTTCTTAGTGTCAAATGTAGTATGATCTGTTGCATCTGCATTACGTGAAGTGACATGTAATTTTTCGCCATCGTATTGGAGTCTCCAACCAAATCGTTCTGCACGTTCGTTATTAGGACTCTGTAATTCTTGCAATAATGTAAACACGCCATTTACTTGATGATAGATATAAACTTTACCTTGATATAATTTATAATCATCATTATAAGGAGCACTTACTGCAATATACATGCCGTCATCCGATACTGCTAGTGCATGTCCAAACGCACTAGTTTTATCCGGTGCCTGTATTTCTTGTCCTCTATAAAAGAATCCATTATCAAGTCTATAAACAACTATTTGATTTGGTTTAGAATTATCATAGGTTGCTGAAGCAACTATTACATCGCCGTTTTTACTTGTGTCAAATTCTTGTCCAAATGCTGAAAGTAAAGTAGAATCTAATACTGTGCTTCCATCTGTACTATCATTAACAACACTAGTGCCAGTTGTATTAGGAATATATCCTATATAGTCAACTAAGTCGTCAGTACTTGTCCAATCAGTTGTGGTAAATGTGCCTGATGCAATATTTGTTTTTGCAATATATAATACACCAGTTCCTGATACAGCTGGATTTTCTCTATATACTATATCACCAGTAAAATAATTTATACTGTCACTAAATGTTCCTTTAAACTTTTTGTTTTTTGCATATTCCCAAGTATAAGTTAAGTTGTTTTCAATACCAGTTTTTAAGAAATATATACGCCCTGGAAGACTTTGTGTTTGCTCACCTTCCGCATGTATCATAGTTCTGTATAAATCATTATGCTTTGTAATTTTTATACTAGAACCTAATTTAAAGTTTCCTTGTTTTTCAGGAACTGTATATGTGTCTATAGGATCGTATCTTCCAGATGCTGCTTGCTGATAAACTGTGTAAACACCTTCGTTAGTAAGTCCACTTGCGGTTCCTGTAGATTCTGCAGGTATTTTAAATACTTGTTGCCATTCGTTGTTAATCGAAGAAGGTGCATTTGCAGGACGAGGAATACCTTGAACGTTGCCTTGAATATAGAACCAATATTCTATATCAATTAATGTGTCTTCAGAATTTAAATTAATGTTACTTGGCGCTTGGAATACTAATAGTTTACCAATGCCCGAAGTTGCATATCCAAGAGACACAGATTGTATCTCTCCCATAATACGATCAACTTGATATGAAACAAGCGGATCTGCAGGTGTGCCAATAAATTTAATTTCAGCATTTTGACCGTAGTCATCTCCTACCGACCAATTACCTGTAATATTTTTTACAAATACTGTAACTGCCAACGAGTTCCTTTGATAAAATATTACTTCTGCTGTTGCACCAGTATTAGTATCAACTACTGTATCTCCAATACGAGGTTCAAATGGATTACCGTCAACATCAAATTTAGTAAAGTTTAGATTAATGTATCCGTCCCATATGTCGTAAATTGGTTTTGTAGTATTTGTAACTGTTGTTGATAGTCCAATTGTTGTTAAATCTTTAAAGTTTCCTGTTGTATACTGCGGTAACTGGTTAACAAACATGCTTACATTATTACCCGGAGACAATACATCAGTTAATGCTTTTGGAGCTCTCATTATATACAAATCACTTGGTATTGTACTATTTGAACCACCTGCGCCCGGCGTTCCTCTATAAGTTAAAGTACGCATTTCAGAATTTATAACATTTAAACTACTAACGTCAGTAGTTGCATAATCTAAACTATTATAATAGTATCTTCCTGTAGGAGTGCTATCTGTAACTACATCGTAGTATACTAATCCAGTAGCTTTGTCTGTATTACTTGTAGTTGTTGACGGAGTATAGCTCGGTGTATCAATCCACCAATAGCCGCCCCAGACTGCAGAAGTATCAATTGTATCTATTGGTCCTTGTTTAACATACTGTCCAATAAAATCGCCGTCATCTCTAAACAAACTATCTTCTTGATTAAATGTTCCGTTAACATTTTTTAAGTATATTAATAAGTCGCCGCCTGTTGCATACACATAACTAACTGTTCCTGATGCATTAGCTGTTTGTAATATATTACCGTCTATAACAGCATTTGATGCAGTATCAACAAATAATATAGTATCAACTTTATGTTGTATTGTATGTTCTTGACTTAAAAATGTATCAGTAATTACAGCATGTTCACCAGCAAAAGGCGCTCTTACAGTAAGAGGTGCTAAGTCTTGATTAGTATAAGTTATGCTATTCCAATTAAGCAATATTTGATCATTAATACCGCTTCCTTCGTACAAGTCTTTAGGAGCTCTAACTAACATGTGATTTACAGCTATATTTGGAAATGCTAACGCACTAGTTGCCGGATCAATTGCATAGTTTCCTACCAATAGTACTTTAACTGCGTCAGTATTATTATTTTCTAATCCTAAAGATGATATTGTTTCTGTTGTACTTGAAAAACTATTAAACTGTATGTTGCCTTCTTGACCTTCAATATCTACCAACGATTTCCATAACTGGTCGTCTTTTAAAACAATACTTCCTTTAGAATAATCATTAGTGTTTATAAACGAACCTTGATATTTTGTTTTAATATTTGATGCATTAGGAGATCCAATTACAAGATATTTTGCATCTGGACTTATTGCTACTGCTTTACCAAATCGTTCTAAATCGTTTCCATATTTTGTTGGCTCAAGAATTTGTGTTAATGTATATGTAAGTCTATTTGATGGACGATGATATACAAAAACTTTACCATCAGCATTATCAGGTGACCCAATAATTAATGTTGTATTTCTATCATCAACTGCTAACTCAGTTCCATATAAATGGTCACTACCTGATTGAGGATTATAAACCCTATGTTGTTCAGCAAAGTGATTAGTATTTTTGTAAACTGCCCATTCATTATTTGCTGTAACACTATCAACCCATAGTAAATCATCTTTTTGTAAATCTTTTTGTGCAATGCTGTTTGCTTCGACAACATTTGCTGCTCTTACTGATGTAAAAGTTGTAACATTTCCAACAATGTCTACAATCTCTTGTGTTAGCTTAGTTGTAACTTGTATTGTTATAATATTGTTAACAACAGAATCTACAACAAAAAATCCTTCAAATGTTTCTTTTGAACTATCAGGATGATAAACTTGACTTATTCCAATTATTTGATCTGCTGTAATATCAGTTGGATTTGATCGTAGTCTAACTTCAACTAACTCTGTACCTGTTGCAGATGTTGTTGACTTAGAAATATTTTCAATTACGTGTGGAGTATCAATATGTTTATAAACATTCCAATCTCTTTGTTCATTACCAACCCATATGTAACTTCCTTCACCAACATCACTAAAATTAAAATCAATAATATTATTATAGTTTGTTACAATGCCTCTAACATCTTGCTGATTAACATATCCTGCATTTCGTGTATAACTATCAAAGACATACTTTTCAGGAAAGGGCGAATGATCATAATTTTTAGACTTCTGATAAACTTCGTAAGGTTTAATTCTATAAATTAAGTCAGTTTCTTCTCCAGTAGTTGAAGTTACTAATTCAATCGGTTGTGGCGTTAATCTAAATTTTGATTCATCAAGTCTAAAGATTACATCATCAAACCCTTCGCTGGCTCCATACTGACCGTCTTTTACTGCCCACTCTTCATAAAAATCTAAACTATCTTTATCATCACTTGCTAGTGCATCAAAAAGTTTAGTTAATGCATTTTTAGTTCCTTTGTCTTGAATAAATCCTTGATAAAACTTATATTGACTTACATCATCATTAACAATATTTTCTAAATATTGACGTTTTTGATAACCTATTAAATGCTGTGCTAATCGCTGTTGCTCAACATCAAAATTATCACTATCTAGATCATAGAAATCAGCAAACTGATTTGTTTTATATTCGAAGTTTGCATACAAGCCGCCTTTAGGTTTTTCTAAAAGTATATTCCAATCTTTTGAATTAAATGTTTCTGTTCCTGGAACTTTGTTAGGAGCACTGTAATAAAATTCTTTATTTTTAATAACTACGCCAATGTCATAGTCTGTCCAAGATTCCCAATCATGCACTTCTGCATCATCATATATAAATCCTGGTATATTTAAACTACCGTCCCATTCACTAGTTCTGTAACCTAATACTTTAATTCTTTCTTGTCTGTATCCCGGTTGCTGATCAAATATTACATCTCCAAATACTGTATTGTTATCAATTAATACAACATGTTCTTTTTGTATTAATGGTAAACTAATGTGATATATTCCGTCAGCAGTATTCTTAGGACGTAAAACAAATTCGTTAGGCTCTCTACCTAACGAAGCAAAGTCTTCACTTAATTTTGCACCATCGGCTTTGTATAAACTATATCCGTAAAATCCATCAAATATATTATCTACCATTGAATAAGATGATGTTAATTTGACTTGTGAACTTGCTGGGCTAAGAGTAATAACTGAATTTTCAGCCCATTTTTGAGTTGTCCAAAACAAAAATTCTCTTACTGAATGTCTCCAATCAAGAACAACCTTTTCATTACCTTCAAAGTAATCAAAAACAAATCCTTGTGATTTTAAATATTCACCGTAACCTAACAAGAAATCAATTACTTCTTGTATTTCTGTAAACAAGTGACCGTAATTAATTTCGCCTACGGTTGTTGTTTGGTATTCCTTACGTAAAAATGCATCTCTGCCGCCTATTAATGGTAAGTTTGGTAATTTAGCAAAATTTTCATCTACAAATGTAGTAGTACTTACATGTTGTGTTTTTGTGCGATAAAAAGTTCCTTGATGCTCTACATTTTGTCCTATAATATATGTATTTTCTGGAGACCATACAACATAAGATTCGCTTATTCCGCCAATATTAATACTAGGATCGCTTTGTTTTTTTAGTGGTACAAAATATTTAAAAGTTGCAGAATCTTGACTGTAACCTTTCATAACATACCCGTCAGTTCTACGTTCAATTATTACACCGCTATAATCTGTTTTTACAACAGGCGAACTAGTATTTAAAAATATTTTATAGTTTTCATCAGGTATAAAAACATTACCTTCATTAGTCGGTGTTCTACTATCAAGTATTAATTTAAATTTGTCTTTGTCAGTAAATCCAGCTAACTTGAATCCAATTTGATTATTAATTGTTTTAATATCATTTTTATAAGTTTTATAAAATTTTAATACATCACTAGTTAAGTAATCTGCAACATAGTTTACAAGTCCGCTTGTAAATGTTTGAGTAGTATCTGTTATCATACTTGGAAAAATAATATCAGAAAGAGTAATACGCTTATTAGTTGGTTTATAAACTATTTCATTTGCTGTGTTTCTAATTTGATTAATTCTATCAAATCCTGTTGCAAATATTACACTTGGTTTGTTTAATATGAATGCTTTAATAAGCGAGAATGCATAATCAGAACTGTTCCTCCAGGCTGTTTCTACTGGAGCACCGTCACCAAATACAAAACTACTTTTAATTGTATCAGGTTGATAATTTGTTATCCAACCTGCATCTAGCGGAGGTAAAAGATTTCCACTTTCATCTACCGGAATATGATTAATAAATCCTGGGCGTTTGTAATTATTAAGTACTTTATATTTTACATTTGGTTCTCTTAATATCCCATCCTGTATATCTGTCCACATTAATAAGTTATCTTTAGTGTAAGGAGCAGGTCCGTATTGTGTAATCCACCAACTTGGCATTACACTTAATCCTAACATTTCCCAAGGATGAGAATGTGGCCTATCTGTATCAAATGCTTGTTTATAAATCTGTCTCCAAAATCCTGGAAGACTATTATTATTTGGTGTACTAGCTTGATTATAATTAAATGTAAATCTATCTGTACGTTCAAAAAAGTTATGCAATGTGTAATCTTGATCTACAAGTCTACTCCATTGTATAAATCCACCTAGCATTGATTTATTAATTTCGCTATGTAAAACTCCAGTTTTTCTATATTCGCTTGGAACAAGATCATGAATATCTAACATTTCAGTATTGTAGCTTACTTTAATATTATTATAAATTCTTCTTTCTAATTCTAATAATAGATCGTCTCTGTAATCGCCATAAGCAATAAATCTACTTCCGTCATGTCCTTGTATTACTTGTTGTGGCACTCGGTAAGTAGTGTCAGTATATAGCTCAGGTACATATGCCGGATATAAACCTAACTTAGTCGGAGTTGCTGGGATATAACTACCGTTAGTAGTTTCATATTCGTATATTTCAATAACATCGTCTTGTGCTTTTGTTGATGTTATAATAGCAAAGCCGTCTGTATTAAATGTATAATCTCTACCGTGTACTAACTGAACTCCGTTATTATAAACATGCACTGCTTTTTTACTAGGAGTTGTTAAGGAAAATGTTGCCGATAGCGGAAAAAATGTTTCTTTAATATCTAAAATAATATGTTCTGTTTTTATAGAAGCACCAATTGCAACCATATCAGTAAAATAAAACGGCATATCTTTTGATTTATTTAAATTCAATGTTTGTAAAATATAATCAACATGCTGTTTAGTATTACCTTGGAATTCTGACTCTTCAGCGTTTTGCATAAACAAACGTTTAAATTTATTATACTCTTGTCTTGAATAATCAAGGCTTTTAACAATATTTGAATCTTTATTAGTAATATGATATAGTGTTAAATTCATTGGAGCACTATGTTGTAAGAATCGTCTACCATAAACTGAAAGGTCACTAATATCTCTTAAATTACCTACTCCTGGAAATACACCATTAAAATTATCTAAATTTTCTACTATAGATGAAACATGATCATTAACTTCGCCTAAAGTAAATGTTTTTAAACTTTCATTTTTTGGGTTGCGTTCTAATGATGCTGGTATTTCATAATACCCATTTTTATTTTTTATTGTTGCCGATTTAGTTCTAATTGTGACAACATCATTTATTGTTGGTGTTTTAATAAAGTTAATAACTGCATTATTGTTTACATCATTAGTAATAGTATAGTTAACATCTTTAAATTGTAATTTATTATTAAGATATACTCTTGTCCAAAGATCTGTTAATAATCCACTTTGTTCATATACATCTATTTTAAATCCTGCTGTTGTATTATCAAAAGTATATTGTCTAATAACAACTTGCTCGCTTTTAGTTGGTACTTTTTTCCATCCAGTTACAGAAGTAAAACTAGTTAAACTAGAATACTTTCTTAAAAAACCTATATCAGTACCTTTTGTAATAATATCATTATCAACAGTATGTGTCATACTATCTTGCGAAATATCATAATTAAATACTATATCACCAACATTTGAAATACTTCTATAACTAATAGGAATTCCTAATTCGGTGTCATTAGTACCTGTGCCAGGTTTATAACTAAACAACTTTGTACCAGAAAATGTTGATGCTTCGTATGTAGTTGTATCTGCATAACTGTTTCCAAGGCTGTCAAAAATATCAAATAACGGAGCCTGATTGCGACTAGATTTTTCTTGTGTTACATTCCATTTATTGTTAGCATAATATAACATTTTACCTTTATAAGACGTTCCGCCTAATGACAATACTACTTCATTTGTTTGAGGTATACTGTCAGTAACTTCTTTTAATGAAATTTGACTATTAGTTGATCCCCCATTAGCAAACTTAATAATATCAACTTCAAAGATTCTACCTTTTACAAGTATATCAGGGTCAGCTGTAAATAATATACGCATGCCTTTAACAATATCAATGCCGTCAACGTTATATCCTACACTACCTTCAATAGTACTAAACACGTCTGTTGTATAGTCGTCAACTAAGTCAACGTCTTGTTTTGACTTTGTACCAAAATTATGTAATTTTAAATCTGCTTCAAATTCAATAATAGGACGTTTAGCACGTTGTAATTGATCAATTTCAACTGGCTCGTTATTTTGTGCAGCACTAGTTTCTATTACTGATTTATGATACCATCTGTTATATCTTGACCATAAATTACCATCTGTTGCAGATCTATTAATTACAATGTAATCTTTTTCTTTAGGATAACCAATTGCTTTACCAAAAGGCATCCTGTCAAACCCGTTTGCATCAAATGCTATATCAATATCATCAGTAAATTCTGTTGGAACATTTAAATCTACTTCCGGAATAAGACGTATTTTATCTCCAACACCTTCTATATAAAATGCACCTTCAGCATATGTTGTAGGTTGTACTTGCCCAGTAAAATATACTTTCATTCCGTTTGACAGATTTACTCCGTTACTAGCTTTGTAAGTTTTCTTACCTAATATTTCTTTTTCAACATCAATAAACGTTGCTTCAGTAATATCTTTTACAACAATAGTTCCGCTTGCTTGCAGATCATTAGATGCCATGTAATAAAGTATGTCAGGTGTATCTGTTCCTAACTGTAATGTGCTTACGCCCTTTTCTAGACCTTGCACACTAACTCCTTCTAATACTAGTATACTAGAACTGTCTAAATCAAATCCACTTTCTAAAGTTTTCTTTGTTTTAATTGTAAAGGGTAAGTTTGGTGTATCTATATCAAACTTATACGTCATACCTCGATACAATGTAATTGTAGGGTTATTTGTTAATCCATCAGGACTAAAGATATATGTCTCGTTATCGACATTGTCACCGATACGTACAGTATAAGTGCTTTCTACATCTATAGTATTACCCGGAACTCCAAAACTTTGTGGGCCATTAGGCAACCAATAATATTCACGGAAGTTAGTTAACTTGTCCCAATCTACATGGGGATCCCATGCATAATATTCTTGCTGATTAAAAATACTGTGATCAGCTGTGCCTTTGTTAAAAATATTTAACTGGTTAACATAGTCATTATAATCTTTATAAAAACTTACATTGCCAAGATTGTCTTTAATAACACTAGCAGGTTCTAATTGGTAATTAATTCTATCAGTTGACACATCTGAAACATAATTGTCTGTAGACTTATATGCTTTTGCAGTTTCTCTGCCAACATATGCATTTAGTTTTTCAACTACGCCTGGTTGTATTAATTGATCTAACGTACTATTTAGGAACTTTTTATTAGGTTGTGTTCTAAAGTAACGAGGTAAGTGAGATGAACTTTTGCGTTTTCTACCGTCGTCTCCTGCCGGTAGTGGCTGTTCTGATTGATCGTTATTATATGCCATTAGTATGCACTGCCTCCGCTGCTACTACTACTACTACTACTACTACTACTACTACTACTACTACTACTACTACTACTACTGTAACTGTTGCTACTACTGCTGCTACTTGATGATGTACTTTGTATTCCTGTATTAAGTGATGTTGCAATATTCGTAATTGCACCACTAGCTTTTAATCTAGTTGCAGTTACGTTATCAATAATTGAAACATCAGCTACTGTAGCACCACTTATAAAAATTTCTTCTGATTCACTTTTTATTTCGTATAAACTACCAAAGCTCTGACTTTCTTGCACAGGTACAATTACAAATGTAACTATGTTTGGTGCAAGTTGTTGCATTACATATGCTGTTAATTCTGTAAAGTAAAATGTTTCTCCAAAATCCCAATTATCTAATGCAAAAAATTCATTAATTGCACTAATAACTCTTGATTTAACTTCGTTATCGTTAACAACAATATCAGGATTTTTTACAATTTTAAAAGTTGCTTGCAATTCAGCATCTGCCTTTTCACCAAATAGTATCTTATACTTAACAGGATGATATATAATTTCATCGCTAAGTGATTTAATATTATTTAACGGAGCACTATAACTTAAAAATAATTGATCGCTGCTTGCTGCTAGTGGTTTTGTTGAAACAATGCCATCTAAATATTTTCTAAAATCAGTATCATATGTTCTAGTAAGCAAATAAGTATCAATAATATTACTTACACTTGGATCAATACGTGTGCTTTCATCAGCAGCGTGTACATAATGGAATTTAATTTTGTCTCGTCCAATGTTTGCTTTATATTTTTGTGTAATATTTAAATTACCAGTTGCTTTATCTAGTACTTCAAAAATGTTTTCATTAACATAATAAAATACTTGTCCGTCTGTGTATAACGAAGTTGACCCTAAAGATGATTTACTTTGTAAAGTAGTAATGTTTAGGACAGTATTTGGTCTATAAAACCACTCTTCAACTCCGTCGATACTTGTTACCTTTTCTGAGAAGATATATTTTTGTAATGGGTTAGTTCCTTCTTGTACAATCTGTTCAAAAAGATCTGGATCATCAACTACGCCGTCATCGTCTTCGTCAAAGAAACTTACTTGTATCTTTTTACTATTTACATATCCTTCAGTATCTCTATAATCTTCTACAATTTCCCAATCGTAGTCTACAGTAAACGGTAATGGATCTGATGTTGGATCTTTTTGGTTAATATTTAATACACTAATTTTATCTTTTATAATTTTACCTGTACGATTATTATAAACTTTGTCGCTATTATCAAAATAGAAACGTATTTCTTCATCACTTTCAAATAGATATCTTCCGCCTCTATATGTAATAGTATAAGTTTCACCGTTTGTTTCAAATAGCAATAACCAACTCGAATCTAATTGTTGATTTGTATTATCACCAGTTTTACCTATACTAAACACACTAGCACTATCTAAGTTAGTTGCAGATATTAATCTCCACTCTCCTAAATTTGTATCAAATCTTAATCCAAAGGTTTTATAAGCAAAAATTTGATTAACTATTTGTGTTTGTACTGCACTTTCTAAGCTATTTGATATTCTCGGAATAATTTGTGCTAGTCTTGATCCTGTAGGAATAATATCATTAATTGATACAGGGCCTATGCCGTCTGTTGATGTAATAGTTCCGTCACCAGTAACACTATTAACTTTAACCCATTTATAAGTAATAGCACCTGGGTGATCTGCAATTCCATCCATTATTTTATTATTTTCAGTACTCATAAAATGTTTGCCAATAGGAGCTAAAAATTTAAGTAATGTTCCAGTTTTAATTAATTTTAACGTACTTGCAGTAAACGTTCCTAGCTGTTGTCTAGTACCTACACTATTTGAAAAATATCCTGTATTAAGATTTGTATCAATAGTATTGCTGTTCCATACTAACCCTAAATCAGACACTAAAGTTTTAGGAAATTTTGTTAAGTAATAATTTTTAATTTTTCTATTACCTAATATTGGTTCAATTACATTAGCAATAGTACCTTCAATATCAGTTTTAGTTACAAAGCTAAATCCTGCTTTTGTATCTAAGTATTCTTTTGTTAAAATTCCATCGATTCCAAATAAGTTTGTTTTACTATAGCGTCCTGTTGCATCAACTAGATCTAAGTAACGACTAATTCCGCTTGCTGTCCTATTTACGCTTTTTACTTTAATAATCTCTTGACTAGATGTTAAGGGTGCAATTTGATAGTCTTCAGCTGTAATCATTCTATTTTGTGTATAATAATTTGCTGGGGCATTACGTTTAATACTTGCACTAGTTTCACTAATACTTGCATTATCAACTGTATACTTTAATTGATACACAAGTGATAATGTTTCAGACTTGCCGCTTTTACTAACATAAGGAAGATTAATACTTACACCGCGCATATCACTTGGCTCAATAATTAATCTTTCATTTTTACTTGTACGGTAATATACCTTAAATGCACCTTGAGGCAAATTACCAAAAGTTCCATCTGCAAATACCATACTAATTCTATCGCTTGCTCTTGTTAACACACTATAAATATTTCTAATGCTTTTGCTTAAACTATTATAAACAACATTATTACCTTCAACTGCATCAACTCGTGTCCATAGTTCTTGTTCTAGACCAAATTCGTCAACCGAATATAACCAAACATCAGTATTGTTTACATTTGGAGTATCTATCGAAACTGTTTGATTACTACTAGGTGTACCAACATTAAAATCACCGTTATCTAAGTTACCTTGTCTAAAGTGACAAAAATAACCAGTGTTACTACTGCTTGGACCTTTACCATCATTTCGATATAAAAATGCAAAGTTGTTTCCAGGAAATGGTGATTCTTCTAAAATTGAACCGTTGGAAACATCTGTACTTACAATTTCAAATCTACTTGTTACGCCGCTAATTGTTTTATTAAAACCAAAGATAGGAACATTACTGTTGGTACTATTAAATCTATATTGTTCTGTAGGTATAGCGTTTACTGTTTCTTTTTTTACAGGACGACCAATTGTTCCGTTTACTGGAAGTGCAGCATTTAAAACTTTTGTAAATTGTTCTTGCCAATTTGAATTACTTGGATCGTTCCAAATAATTGTTTGATTTTCTAAGTTTAAATTATTACTATCACGCACTGATTCTGATGTACTAACACTTTCAATTTTAAGCAATCCGTTAGCTGCTTGATTACGTTTTGGATTGTACGATAGTGTACGAGCAAGACGGAGAACTGATTCTCTACGTTCTGCAAGTTCTAAAAAGTTTTCACGAGCATTTAAATCTGCACGGAATGCAAAGTTTTGACCAAGGAAAGCAATAAGGTCAATAAGTGCAAGATATTCGCTTGATTCAATATAATCGTTAAAATCTTCTGGATAGTTTTGACGTAGATAGTTTATCATTGTTCTACGTAAATTGTCAAAATCATAAGATTTGAAGTCTGCGTTTCTATAACTTTGATAGATACGTTTCCAATCTTCTGCTACTAGTAATCTGTTTTGTCTATCTGTTGAGGACATATGGCTTTCCCTTATTGTATAACAGTATTTAGTGGTTTTAGTAAACTACGTATATTATTTACGTTGTCAAAAATCCATTACTTTGATCGAAAGTAAACCGCATTTGTTCTACAATATTGTACGGTAAGAAGACAAGTTCTGCTTCAACTTGCAAACCACTTTCATACTGATCAACCGTAACATTAACTGCGTTCACTCTTGGATCATAATTAACTATTTGAGTCACGTTGTCAACAATAATTTGTTTTAGTCGTTCAGTAAGGGGTTCATACAAAACATCCCAGATGATTGTTCCAAAATTTGGATTACTTAAATTTTCACCTTGTCTTATATGAAAGTGATTTATTATATCTTGTTTAATAATTGAAAAATCGTATAGATTAAACCCTGATTGATCAGGATCAACTGTACTAAATCCTTTGTACGTTTTTGAACCTAATCCGTAATCTGGTCTAGTATTACCTTTTACAGTTATTTCTTGATAAAGTCTTTTTTCTTCTGTGCTCATAACGTATTTACCTTGTCCTAAGTTGCATTACCAACTAATTTAGCTGTGCCGCTTGATGCTGATTCTTTGGCAGAGTTGGTTAAGTTAGTAGCTGTTGATGATATGCCGCCAAACTCTCCACCTTGTACATCTCCGCCTGCAAACGTATTTGCTGCCTGTTGTCCTGTTGATTGTTGTTGGCCGTCTTCAACGACCTTTGCGGTTCCAAACTCGCCGCCTTCTACATCACCACCTGCAAACTCATCTGCAGCTTGTTGTCCTGTTGAATTTTCCGTTGTACACTTTTTAAATGTATCAGCTGGAGTAACTTCTTTACTTACTTTTTTTTCAGCTTTTGTATTTTTCTTTGTTGGTTCATTATCTTGCTTTTCAGGAGTGTGTTCTTCAGGATTTTTATTTTCTTTTTCTGGTCCTGAACCTTTAGCAGGTGTTCTAGTAACACTATGAGCCGCAGCTGCTTCTGCTGCAGCTGGTCCATTCATGTCAATCCTATCAGCTGTTTCGTAATGATGCTTTGACTTAATATTACTAGTTCCTGCACAAGTAATTTTTCCATCTGCGCCTACTTTAACTTCGTAATTTGCACCCGTTTCTGTTAACATTTGATTAGCAACTTTTATATTAACATTTTGGCCTGCTTCTAAATTAATATTTCTACCTGCTTTAAAATTTAAATCTTGTAATGAATGTATACTAACACTATCTTCTGAGTAGATATCAATTTTACCACCGGCTGTCATTTCAATATAACTTTTTCCACTACCGTGTGCAATATAAACTAAATCTTCTGAATTGTGTAATAATATTTGATGGCCGGTTCTAGTACGTACTCTAAATAATTCATTATGCGGTATCATAGGATCGCCGCCGTCTGCAAGACTTACATATTCGCTTGGTGTAGTTGCAGCAGGGCCTTTTCTAAATAATGTACTATCTCCGTCATCCATAACTAAAGTAGTACCAGTTAATCTGCTGGACGGACTATCTATTTGATTTAATTTTTCGCCTACTTTAACTGTAGGTTTATCCGGTCTTCTATCTAAAGGACCCGGACTACTCCAACCAAATACCATACTAGGTAAATCTCTTCTAGCACTCGACGAAGTTGTTCCTCTAGTTGGATCGTTTTCTAACCCATTATTTGTTAATACTGTGCAAGCATCCATATTACAAGGTTTTAAATACTGAGTGCTATCTTTGCCTACACCTTCTTCAGTTTTTTTATTATATTCACCGACAGGTTTTGCTTTAGTTTGATCTTCACTGTTATATGTTGTTGACGCATTTCCCGGAACCATAAAGTTCATATTTTCGTCTTGAATACATCCAATCCAAAAACCTTTGCCTCTATTACCTTCAGCAAATATTACTAATACTTTAGTTCCTACATCGGGTGGTACTGCCCAAAACCCATAACTTTTTTGGGTATGATCAAATCCTTCGTTTTCAGTTACAGCCTTGTATGGAGTAACACCGTAAAACGGACTTAAATAACTTACAGGAACTACTTCTCCTGTAGCATCAGGAGTATTACCTTCTGAATTTGACTTTAATAGTTCTACTTCAATTGCACCCATATATTCAGAATCTAGATGATTTCTTACTATAGCCATATACGGTCCTGGACCTTCAACTTTTTTAGAAATTTCAGGTTTAGCAGCTGGACTACGTGTTTCTGTTGACATTATTGTGCTCCGCCTTTATCAGTATTATACACTGGTGGTTTTTTAACTGTACCGGCGCTTGTCGCCTTACTTGGTCCAAATTCACCGTATTTTGAAGTTCCATATCCGTTATTTTTATTAGCACTGTTACCAGAAGATGTACCACCTGTTGATCCCGTTGATCCTTCAGGATTACCTGTTAGTGAATTAGTTTCAGTTGCAACAAATTGCTTTTCTGGATTATCTATTGTTACTGCTCCTGTTGCATCTGTAGCTACTTGTTTTGAATCACTATCTTGTTTTGGTCTACGTATTGTTTGTAATGTTTGAGTAAATTGTCCTTTACTAAATTTGTTTGCACAAAATAATACTTGATACAATCCGCTAAATTGTCCTACTGGGCCATACCCGCCTCCTGGAAATTCCATATAACTGCCTGCGTAATCTATTGGTGTTCTAAAATTAATCTCAATATCAACTTCACCGGTTTGATAATCCATAGTACCGTCTGAATTTATATTAGGAGTAGGCCCTGCTGGCGCACTATAGTTTCCCATTCCGCTATCAGCAATGTAAAAAGGATCTCCCCAAATTTCTAAATCTAAAGTAACTAAATCTACAGGACTATTCATTAATGCTTCATTAAAATTACGTGCTATTACCGATTCCGGATGCACCATTGGACCTGCAGCATCTGCAGGGTTTCCTGCATTTATACTAGCATTTTGTTTTGTCATTTCAGTAGTATTACTATCAGCTTCTGCAGCGCCAGGAGAAGCAACCTTGTTGCCAGCAACTTTTGCTCCACTTGCAGCAGTTAAAGAATCAGCAGTTTTTTGTCCATAGTCTCCTGCAATACTTGTAAAAAATGCATGATTAAAATTAATATCAAAGTTAATAATATCTTTATTTTTACCAGTGTAAATGTAATTATATTCTTTGCAAGCAATATACTTTAGTTGCTCAATACCTTTACTTTTTTCTGTTGGAGCTCTAAACTTACTGTGATGAACTAGATATGGTACGACTCTAAATACAAATATTCTTGGTGGCTTACCAGTTTGATCTACGTTCTTATAACTACTAGATTGATAAACATTTGTTTCTATTCTAAACCAATCTAGCATACCATTGTCGTCGGGTTTTGCTGAGGCTATATTTCTACCAAAGTCACTTAGTAGTACAACTTCTTCGATAATATCTTGAAACTTTTTTCCAGAACTTACTGTCATAACTCTTGCATCATCAGACGGTTGTACTTTACATCTATCAATTTTACCTGGAGTATCTTCGCTTTCACAATCTTTAGCTTTACCCATAGGCTTTTTGCCTGAATCTAACCGGCTTTTAACAATTATAGATTGTCCAATATTATTAATATTTTCGTCTTTATCAGCATACTCTCTAATTGACTCGCCAAGATTTGAACGTTTTAAGATAATTCCTCTTTCTTCGCCCAATGAAGCTTCAAAATCTGCCATATTCATTTTACCGTTAAGTACACCTGTAGCCGATTCATATAATCGTTGTAATTGTTCGTCTGTTAATTCTCTTAATTCGCCTTGAGCACTTGCTCCGCCGTTACCTGCAGTTGTTGCAGAATCGTTACCTGCTTCTTGGCCTGCAGCAAACGTTGCTGACTCGAGCGCACTAGACTTTTCTGTTGGAAACATAATTATATACTGATCTGATCTATCTGCGTTTCCTACTTTTTGACCTTCAAGTAATTTTTCATTAACATTTGCAGTTAAACTTTGAAATCCCCATTGTAACATTTCTGCTACAGTTCTTCCGTGAAACGTAATATCATTTCTTGTAGTTTGTACTTGATCTTTAAGTGCTTCTTCGTGAAACGGAATTGCTTGTACTGCATACACACTACCGCCTTCTGTTACTTCAAATTCAATATTAACAAACTTTAAAGGAAATATCCTTCGTCCTTGTCTTGCAGTCATAGGCCTGCCTGCATCGTTATACCCTTTAAATTCTACAGATAAAACGTATGGTGCTTCAATATAGTTTTTATGTCCTGCACTTAATGCTGCAATTTGTAATGCTTGTAAAAACAGTCCCATACTATAAGGTTCTGATACTTGAAAGTTAATGCTTGTGGCATTTGTTGATCGTGATCCAGGGTTACCAGCAACAATAGTTTCTATTTCAATATCATCTATAAAATATTCGGTTTTGCCGTTGCGTTCGTAAATTGTTCTACTGCCTCTTAGATCGCCACCGCCGGATTTAATAATTGTAATTAATGGATCTCTATATCGATATGTTAAATCCGGAAAGTTTAATTCTGTATCAGTTAAGCAACCAAGTGTAAAAATATAATTATAACTGGCAAAACTTTCTAACATGTTTGGCTGTTTGCCGCTTAGTCCTGATCCTGATAACGCAGATATTCCCGAAGCAAATCCAGTTAACCCTTTCATAAAAGGAGATTGAGACATTTTACTTTGTAGTACTTGTGAAATTCCGCCTTGTGCTAAATCTAATTGCCCTAGTGCAGGACCAGTTATGCCATTAACAGAATTTGTTAAATCAACTGTGGATCCTCGAATTTCTGATAACGCACCTTCAACCGCACTTGCAACACCGCCAACGGAAATGTTTCCTGATGTTTTTAAATTATTTGCAACAGAATTTGCTGCAATTTCTGATTTAGCTGCTAAATCAGTTCCTTTAGCTTTTAATCGATCTAATAAATTTTGTGGATTCATATTATAATCCTAATAACTGTTTTAATGTTGGGCCTTTTGGAACAAAAATTTCTGTGCCTGCTTCAAAGTCATAAACAGGATCTTTTAATTTTTCAATATTTCTTTGTGCAAATACCCACCATAGATCTTTATCACCGTACATATCAAATGCTAGTAAGTCAGGACGATGTGTGTACTGTACTTCAATAGTATAAAGAACATCATCTGGTTCTGCAGGTACTGGACGTATTTGTAAAATATCTAAGTACTGTCCTGATACTACTTGAGTTTTAAAATAAGGACTACTTTCGCTATACATTAAATAAATCCTCCCTTACCTTTAGCATAACCACCTTTTACAAAAGTATCTAAACTAAAGTTGTGTACTTCTTTTCTAGAGTATGTTGGAATTGCTTGTATTGTTATAGTACTTCTTGTTGGTGCATATGTGTTTGCTTCAGGTACATATATGTAATCAACGTCTGTTGGTAAATCTATAGAAAATTGTGCTAATACTACTGGAACATTTTTAAAAACATAATCTCCATATCCATTGATTAATACAATTGGAGGAGGTGTTCCTGCATTACTAGTTTGTCCGTATGCCATTTTTGTAATAGATCTTAAATAATGTACACATGCTACCCAATACATTCCTTCATCAGCGCCTTCGATGTAAAATTCGCCTGTAATTTGTAAATTGTCAGGTTGGCTACTTTGATATATAGGGAAAGGATAATTACTATGAGTAGGTTTAATTTGTGAGTAAGAGGCACTATGCGAAAATATAACTGTTGGAGTATATGGAAAAATCATTCCGTTAGTTTCATTTAATTTATTTTGTAAAAGTGGATCTAATGAAAACCCTGTAGGTATAGAAAGTTTCACACGCCAATCTTCATCGTCATTACGTGCCCAGCTTGCCGTATTGCCGCCGAATAGCCCACCAGCTAAACCATCAATAGGAATGCCTTTGCCTCTTAATAGACTCATTAGCCCTGAAGCACCATTTGAAAACACATCTTCAACAGTATTTTTGAAGCCGTTCTGCATAACACTTTCTCCAAAGCTAATGCTACTGCCTACTAAATCTGAAACAGATTGTTGTGGGGATTGCCCGTTTCTCATTTGTGATGCTTGTGATAAATTTTTCACTGCTGATTTTGCAAAGCTGCCTATCATATTTATTTTACTCCTATATACATTATTTAGTTGACTTTTTAATGTATGTATATTATAATGTATTAACAACTGGAGAAAACATGAAAAGAGTTAATTATTTAAACAACAAAGATATACTAAAAGAGATACATAAGTCAAAATCAACATTTTGTAGCTATGTTGACCAAGAGTATCATCAATTTGATATTATATTACCTAGTACAGATAAGATAAACATACGAACAATAGCAGAAGCAAAGCGAAATAAAGCCAAACGACTGCAAGTTACTGCATTTGATGCGTCAAAACTAGCAGGTAAGAAAGTTAAACAAGCAGAGTTTGAAGTTGACTACCGAACAATACAAAAAACAGAGTTAATTTTTAGAATTATGTCGTTTGACCATGTTCCGGACGAACCCGGACGTAAAAAGACACCAAAAACTGTTGCAGACCACAAAGTAAAACTTAATTTTCCACCATTCCAGCATTATAAGTTTGACGAAAATGAAGAACTTGTGTGTGTAGGTAAAAGTCACTGGACCGGTGGCATGGAAAATGGTAATTTTGATTTAGGTGGTGGCAAAGCAACAAATAAACTTGCTATGATGTGGATGAAACTGTGTGATCGATACGCAACAAGAGGAAATGTACGTGGATACACATACAATGACGAAATGCGTGGCCAAGCAATACTACAACTAGCACAAATTGGCTTACAATTTGACGAATCTAAGTCTGCTAATCCGTTTGCATACTATACTGCGGCAGTAACTAACAGTTTTGTACGTGTTATTAACATTGAGAAGCGGAATCAAAACATTAGAGACGATATTCTTGAAATGAACGACATGAATCCTAGTTATACACGACAGTCTCAAGGAGATTGGGAAGCTTCACAAAAAAGAGAGATGGCTGCTCAAAAAGCCTTAAAGAAGTCTTGACTTCTTGTTATTAAGACAGTATAATTAAAGCAATATAACACTTGGAGAAGTAAAATTTGTTTAGAAAAGCGGCAGTCTTCACAGACATTCATTTTGGCCTAAAAGGTAACAGTAAAGTACACAATCAAGATTGCGAAAACTTTGTTGATTGGTATATAGAGCAAGCAAAAGACGCCGGTTGCGAAACTGGTATCTTCTGTGGAGACTGGCATCATAATAGAAACAGTCTTAACTTAACTACTATGGATGCTACTATTCGTTGTATGGAGAAGCTAGGTTCTGCATTTGAACAGTTTTTCTTCTTTGATGGTAATCACGACTTGTATTATAAAGACAAACGTGATGTTAACAGTACAGCATTTGCTAAACATATTCCAGGTATTACTTTTGTAGATGAAATTACTACAATTGAAGATGTAACTATTGTACCTTGGCTGGTTGGAGACGAATGGAAACAACTTAGATCACTTAAAAGTAAGTACGTGTTTGGTCATTTTGAGTTACCTAGTTTCTATATGAATGCTATGGTACAGATGCCCGACCACGGTGAACTTAAAGCAGAAGACTTTAAACACCAATCATACGTTTTTAGTGGTCATTTCCATAAACGACAACAGCAAGGTGTTGTACACTACTTAGGTAATGCGTTTCCGCATAACTATGCTGATGCATGGGACGATGATCGTGGCATGATGATACTTGATAGAGAAAACGATGCCGAACCAGTGTATCTTAACTGGCCAGATTGTCCTAAGTACCGTACAATTAAGTTAAGTCAGTTAATTGACGAACAAGCAACGCTAATTAAACCTAATATGTATTTACGAGTAAACTTAGACTTGCCTATTAGCTATGAAGAAGCTAGTTTTGTTAAGGAAACATTTATTAACAACTACAAATGTAGAGAAATAAGTCTTATTCCGCAAAAACAGTTAGATGAAATTACTACAGAACTCGACATACAACAATTTGAAAGTGTTGATCAAATTGTTGCTGGTGAAATTAATGCTATTGACAGTGAAAACTTCAATAAGAAAATGCTATTGGACATTTATAACGAACTATGATACAAATCAAAGATTTAACCGTTAAAAACTTTATGAGTGTTGGTAACCAGACTCAGGCCGTAAACTTTAACCGAGAACAATTAACCCTTGTACTAGGTGAAAACTTAGACCAAGGTGGTGACGATACTGGATCACGTAATGGTACTGGTAAAACTACTATTATTAATGCATTAAGCTATGCATTATACGGGCAAGCACTTACAAATATTAAAAGAAACAACTTAATCAACAAGACTAACAGCAAAGGCATGTTAGTCACACTACATTTTGAAAAGAACGGTGTTGATTACAGGATTGAAAGAGGCAGATCGCCTAATGTACTGAAATTCTTTGTTAATGAACGTGAGCAGGAGCAAGTAGACGAGTCACAAGGCGATAGTCGAAAGACTCAGGAAGCAATCGGTGACTTACTTGACATGAGTCATGACATGTTTAAACATATTGTTGCTCTAAACACCTATACTGAGCCGTTTTTAAGTATGCGACAGAATGATCAACGTGCTATCATTGAACAATTACTAGGTATTACTATTCTTAGTGAAAAAGCTGATGCACTTAAAGATCAAACTAAACAAACTAAGGATTTAATACAAGAAGAGACTCTTAAAATTGAAGCAATTCAGACTGCTAACAGTAAAATTGAAACTACTATTACTAGTCTAAGAAGTACTCAAAAAGCCTGGCTTGGAAAACGCACATCTGATGTTATAAAACTAAAAGACGCAATCAACGAACTAGAACATTTAGATATTGACATTGAACTAGATAGTCATGAAAAATTATCAAATTGGTCTAAACATAATAATGCTATTTTGGCTCTTAAAAAGGAATTAAGCACATTAGAACCTGCATTAGTACGTGCTGACAAGTCTGTAGATAAAGCTACTAAAGATATCGCAGATTTAGACGATGCTACGTGCTATACATGTGGGCAAGAACTACATGCAGACAAAAAAACAGAGATTGCAGAGCGTAAAAATAAAGAACTTGCTGATGCTATTGCATATCAAACAGAGATTGCAGGTAAGGTTACTGATGTTGCTAAAGGCTTGCAAGAAATTGGTGATATTAATGGTAAACCTACTACGTTTTATGAAAGTGCTAAGGAAGCATACGACCATAGACAAAATGTTGAGGGATTAAAGCAATCATGGGAAGCTAAAAAGAACGAAGCTGATCCGTATCAGGCTCAAATTGATGAATTAAATGACACTGCTATGCAACAAATTGATTGGTCTTCTGTAAACGACCTAACAACATTTAAAGAACATCAAGACTTTTTATTAAAACTACTTACAAACAAAGATAGCTTTATTCGTAAGAAGATTATTGATCAAAACTTAATGTATCTTAATAATAGATTAACATACTACTTAGACAAGCTAGGACTTCCGCATAGTGTTGTATTCCAAAACGATCTTGCAGTTGAAATTACACAATTAGGTCAAGACTTAGACTTTGATAACTTGTCAAGAGGCGAACGTAATAGACTTATACTTGGTATGAGCTTTGCATTCCGAGATGTTTGGGAAAGTTTATACCAAAAGATTAACTTAATGTTCATTGACGAGCTTATTGACAGCGGCATGGATACAGCAGGTGTTGAAAGTTCATTAGGTGTTCTTAAGAAAATGGGAAGAGATGGAGATAAGAATGTTTATCTAATCTCACATAAAGACGAACTTATAGGAAGGGTCAACTATGTGATGAGAGTTGTTAAAGAAAACGGCTTTACATCATACGAGAATGACATTGACATTATAGATGAAACTTAGAATTGGAGTACGAGGAAGTAAACTAGCACTTGCATACGCTGAAAGGGTATGTGCTGAACTGTCTTGTGAAACAGAAATTGTAATTATAAAAACTGTTGGTGATTTAAATCCTGATGTACCTATTTACGAAATAGGTGGCAAGGGAGTTTTTACCAGTACAATTGAAACAAGTTTATTAAACAGTGATATTGATGTTGCTGTTCATAGTTTAAAAGATATGCCTGGAGAAGAACATCCAGAACTAGTTGTTAGTGCTATGCTTAAAAGAAATAGCCCGCATGATGTTATTTTAGGTAGTGTTGGTTACGGTTGTACGATTGGTACTAGCAGTCCAAGAAGAACTGCTCAACTAAAAGAATTATACAAAAATTTAGACATTAAACTTAAACCAATACGTGGAAATATAGACACACGTCTAAAAAAACTTGACAATAAAGAATATGATGCTATAGTATTAGCAGAAGCTGGGCTACAAGCGTTAGATATTAGACGTACATGGATTAAAATTCCAACTATTCCGGCTGTTGGTCAAGGAGTGATTGCATTACAAACTAGAAAAGACGACAATGCTACTATTGATGTGGTTGCAAAAATAAATCATGCCAAAACATATGCCCAGGCACAAGTTGAACGTGCATTTTTAAAAGGCATTGGTGGCGATTGTCATACAAAATTAGCTGCACATGCAACAGGTAGTAATCCTATTACATTAAAGGCAATGTATTATGATTGATGATGACATACACGATCAATTAGTAAAAGCATACTTAGAATATTTTAAAGCAAATGAAAACTTTGAAAAGAGATTGAGCTTTAGAACGCATCGAGCAAGCCGTAAGTGGCTTAGAGAGATACGGAGACTAAGCAAAATTAGAGGCGACGAGATACACGAAAAGTTTAAAACCAAGATCGAGGCAAAAAAACAATAGGCACGGTAAGTATCACTATGCAGTGGACTTACGAAGGCAACAAGATTGACCAAATACCAGACGACTACGAAGGATTTGTATATCTTATTACTAACACCACTACAGGCCAAAAATATATAGGTAAAAAACTAGCAAAGTTTAAAACTACTAAGCCACCACTTAAAGGCAAGAAAAATAAACGTCGCGGAACTAAAGAAAGTGACTGGAGAGAATACTATGGCTCCAGTGATAGACTGAACGCAGACGTTGCAACACTAGGCGAAGATAAGTTTACAAGAGAAATACTATACCTATGTAAAGGTAGAGGCGAAATGTCCTACATAGAGGCAAGAGAACAGTTTGATCGCAGAGTACTTGAAACAGATGAATACTATAATGGTATTATAAATGTTAGAGTCGGCGGATCAGACAAACTCAAACAGGCATTGCTAGAACATCACATACAGGCAAAACATTCCAACACATAAGGTTGGCGGGCCAGATTATAATACCGCTGTGGAAAAAGCTCTCGTATAGAAGCACACGTACATATTGATTGACGCACCTGAGTGCGGAAGCCACCAAACAAATTGGGCTCACTTGTTGATATAGATTGCATTGTTGGCGGTCAAAAAACACGACACAGTTCATAAAAACCCTTTAGCACTAGGAACGAAGCGAGGGAATATTGTACTATAGAGATTGCATTAACTAGCTTAATGTATCCTTTATGTTACATAATGTCGACGTAGGTTGGGTAAGGTCAGAGCCCATTGAACTAAGTGTATAAACAATTACCTACTTCCAAGTCTCGGCTGGTGCAGACTCACATGAAGCGCATTTTGAGATTAGATGGGACCGTAACAGGTTCCGTCTGACTGAAACAATCTACATGAAACTTAAACATTATTACATTCGTAATAATGCATATTAATATTCATATTCATATTAATTCAATTAGTTAGACATAACTAATTACGAAGTAAACAGTTTGAGTGCTAACGAAAACTTGTATTAACGAAGTTAATACATAAATACATACAAGTTAATGTTTAAGGATACATCGAAATGAAAATACATCACATAACCGAAGCACCTAGGATTGAACCAAATGCTAATACTAGAGATATGCTCAGAGCATTAGGTGGATCAAATTCAGAACCTAAAGTATCAACAAGTCCTAAATTAACAGGAGTTACTGGCACAAAGGCAGCTTTTGCAAATAAAAATGGCGGCGTTAGTAAAGGAACAATAGTTGGTCCTGCAGCAAATGGTAATCCAAATCAGGTTAGCTTTAAAGATTCTAAAGGCAAAACATTTAACGTTTCAGTTAAAAAATTATTAGATCCAAAAAAATTAACTCCTCTAAATATTAACTCTGGTACAAGTACAAGTACTACAAAAACTGCTACTAAGTCTTTTTCAGCTGATCCAAGTGACCGAGCCGGTACAGCACCAAAGACTGATACTACACCAAAATCTACAGCACCTCTTAGTAAGAGAGATCAAAAACGAGCAGACTGGAATAAAAAGAGTGCCTTATCAAAAGGTGGGTCGGTACTTAAAAAAATGGGCAAATGGGGCGGCATTATGGGAGTGCTGTCAACAATAACTGGTATAATGGACGTTGCGGACCGAGCTGACAATTATGTAAAAGTTCTCGACAGACACGACGGCAACATAGCAAATCCAAAGGTTATAACTGCAAGAGCAGCAGTACACGATGCATTTACCGGAGCAATAATTGCATTAATGGGAAGTATTGCAACAGGAGCCGTAGCAGCTGGTGCAGCAACTAGAATTTTAGTTGTTTTTCCTGGACTTGGTTGGTTAATACCATTACTTGCTGGCGGAGTTGGCTGGTTGATTGGTCATGCATTTAATGCTTTGGCAAAAGATGCTGCACTAGTAAATTCTTTAAGTGAATTTGCTATAACAAGACTTACTGATGAATGGATTGAAACCATAGGTGAAAGTAGTGTTAATGAAGACAATGCAACCGCTGCAAAAACAGAAATTAAATCTAATATGTTAAACTTAATTAAGTCTGATCCTAAGATGATGAAAGCATTTAAAATAGCAAAGCAACAAAAAGCTAAATCAACGGCATCCTAGTTTTTTCAGTAGTTTCAATATTATCTTTTATAATTTTATTTAAAATTTCTCTATCTTCAACCGAAGTATGAAACATTAAATTTTCATAACTAAAACTACCACGCATATACCAACCAAGTCTATATATTGTATCTTTTAATTGTTTGATCTGCATCTCAAAGTCTTTAGTAAGAGATATTATATCAGATTCCTCGAGTGTAACGATCGTGCTCCGAAAAAATTTGAGTAGTCCAAATCTATATTTGTAGAATACTCATCTGCGTCACATTCTTCATTAACACATTTAATTTTTATATTAGGTAAGTTCCATTTTTCAGTAAGATCTTTAATACCTTCTCTAAGTTTTTTATAAAACTCTTGATCACTATTTTGTATAAATTCTAAAACAACACTGTTATCAGCTTCAATATCATCACCTTCACTAATGCTTTCAATGTGTGCAACAGCAAGTCTTAAATTTAATTTTGATGATTCAGAAAAAATAGTTTTAACTTGTTCATCTTTAGTTTTTTCATCACTATCTAAAGTTTTAATTGCTACAAGTCTGCGTTCAAGTGCAAAATTTTCCATACTAAAATCTGTAGTTTCTCTATAAGTTAACGGTCGTAAATGGACAGTTAAGTTATCTAAATGAAACTGGAATTTAATTGGATAGTCTACAAAATTATCTAACATTTTAGTTAATGAAACTTCACTGTCTTGCTCAGTACTACAATGTGGGCATCTTGTTGATATTGGAAGTCCGTCACCATATGTTGCAATACGCATAGCAATTAATATAAAATCTATATCGTAGCCAACCAACTGCCACGGATCTTTAATATAAGGTATACAACTTTGCATAACTGATGCTGTAGCTTCGCCGGTTAGTAATGCATCTGGAGTTTTAAAAATAATTTCGTCCATTGCATTCATGCCAAATACTGGCATCTTTGTTACTGTGTTGTCTTGGATCGTGTCTTCATTATAAAATGCACCTTGACTAGGCAAGTCAACATAGAGTTTAGGTTGTCTTTGATACTTTTGTAAAAAACTGCTCATATAATTCCTAACGATAAATAGTTATATAAGATATTTAGTGACTTTAATAATATAGGGTTATAATTGTGAGAGATATATGCCGATAGACATAGAAGATAGAAACGCAATAGTAAATGCTATACAAGCCGGATTTGCGTCGCAAGGCGGCGGTAATAGTGGCGGTAATACGCAAGCTATGGGTAAGTTCAATAAAGCCTTTGAGGCATCAACAAGTAAACTTGGGGATATCGTGAAAGGTTATGGCAAAGTCTTAGATTCAGGCGGCGGCCGAATAGCTGATGCTACTGGAGCAGTAAGCACTACTTTAGGACAATTGGTTGGATATGTTGAAGATACTAATTCAGCATTTCAGTCATTAAGTAAAGTTGGAGCAGGACTTGATGCAGACCTAGGAGCTCTTAGAATGATGGCAGCCCAGACTAGGATGCCATTAGACCAATTTGCTGGATTAATAGCAAAAAATTCAACCGAACTTGCAGGTTTTGCAGGCGGTGTTAACGGCGGTACTCGTCGCTTTACTCAACTATCAAATGCTATGTTTGAAGGTGGTGCGGTTGATGGATTTATGAACTTAGGAATGACTCTTGGAGAAACTAATGAATTCCTAATAGACCAAATGAATATAGATAGACGTCGGGCTCGTTTAACTGGTATGACGGAAGCACAGCAAGTAGAAAGTACGTTAGAATTAGCACAGTCAATGGACGCAATGGCTAAACTTACAGGTAAGAGTGCAAAAGAACAACAGGACCAATTAAAAGATAGAATGCGTGACGGAGCAACCCAAGCAAAGATACGTTTACTTGAAATGGACGGAGTAACAGGTGCAAGCCAATCTTATAAAATGGCACAAGCATCTCTAGCAAGTGCTCCTAAAGTTGTTGGCGACTTAATGGCAGACTTAGTACAAACAGGCGTGCCAATGACAGCAGCAACTAAAAACTTTGCAGCAACCAACAAAGAAGCGTATGCACTATTACAACAAGCCGCAAACGCAACCAAACAAGGTGATACAGTAGCCGCAGAAAAATATGCAAAAGATGCCGCAGCAGCCACTGCTTCTTTTGCAAACAGTAGACAAGGGTTAACGATTGCTACACTGGCACAAGTGAGCGAAATAGCACAAGGTCAGGCTGATAGATTAGAAGCAATGGCTCCTCTTATTGATGCGATGGCTGAACACAGTGAAAAGATTGGTAACGCTATTGGTAATACTGGTGATTATATTGTTGCGTTTAATAATATGCTTAAAGGTCTTACTGAAAACTCAGGCAATCAAATGGCAGGAAACAATTCTAACCAAGATGCACAACAATCTATTCAAAAAGGACAATTAGCGTTAGCAAATGCAGCTAGTAAAGCTAATGAATCAATTGGCGGATTAATTCGGAACGGCGAAGGGGCCAATAAGATTTTTAAAGAAGGCGTGGATATGTTAACCACAGCTACTTCTGGACTATCAAAAGGGGTAGCAACATTAACAGCACTATTAGGAGGACCCCAACTTCAAAAAAGCGAAGATAATTCAGCAGAGACCAACCAGGCTATAGATATTGTCAATGACCCAACTTCTAGTCAAGCAGAAATAGCTGCAGCGTTAAAACATTTACAGAAGGTATTAGTGAGTGGTCCAGGCGGTCTAGCAACTGACGACTATAACACTAGAATAATTAGTAAAAGAATTGAAGATATTAAAAATCTTAGAAAACCTACAGAAGAAGGTGGCGACCCTAGTGAAGCAACAGGCGGTGCTGTAGATTCTTTACTGAGGATACTTGGCTTGCGAGAAGAGGGCGGTCCTGTAGTCAAAGATATGCCGTATATTGTAGGCGAAGACGGTCCTGAATTAATGATACCCGATTCATTTGGTGACATAATTGATAGTAAATCTACATCATCATTACTAAGTAGCGATTTACCAGATATATCTAACGATCTTAGTAATATGTTTAAAGGTTTACTAGCAACAGTAAAAATGCCTGATAATTCTAATAACAATGTAATGAACGATTTACAAAAAGAAATGAAAATGTTTAGTGCGCCTATGAGTGATGAAAACAAAGTACTGAAAGATTTACATAACGAAATGCTTGCGTTTGGTGCACCGATAACAGATGCAACTAAGAGTTTTGCTGCAAATAACGAAAAAATGTATAGTGCATTGTCGTCTCAAACACAAGCAATGCAAGCTAACAATGTTGCTCCAAATATGAATTCAATACTAAAAAGAAACGAACCTACTAATAATATGCAAGAAAGTTCATCACCTAATGCAGACAGTTTAGCAAAAGCTACTGCTGGGCAAATGCAAAGTGCAAGTTCGGTAGAAGAAAAACTTGACATTCTGAACCAAACTATGTTACAATTAGTAGGAATAAATAACATACAGAACGAAATCAGTAACAAACAAATTAAAACAATGAGAAGTACTGGGAATCTCATGCAAGGAATAGGTAGAGCATAATGAGTTGGAAAAAATACTTTACTCCGGTACAAACCGGAGATAATATCACAGGAAGCTATAGTCCTATTAGCGGAGGTGGTGCAGCTGGCCGTCCAGGACCAGCAAGGTCAAATTATTCAAGCTACTTACCGGATGTGTACGTTGGCTCGCCTAACAGAGTTGAACGTTATGGACAGTACAACACTATGGACAACGACAGTGAAGTTAATGCTGCACTTGATATTCTTGCAGAATTTTGTACACAAAAAAATGACGAAAATGGAACAAATTTTAATTTCCATTTTAATAAAGCAGCAACAAACAACGAAGTTAATATTTTAGGACAGTACCTAAGACAATGGTGCAAAATTAATAACTTTGAAACACGTATGTTTAGAACATTCCGTAATGTATTTAAATACGGAGATGCAATATTTTTAAGAGATCCAGAAACTAAAAAGATGTTTCATGTTGATCCTGCAAAACTTACACGTATTATTGTTAACGAAAGCGAAGGCAAAAAGCCAGAACAATATATTATTAAAGATGTTAATTTAAACTTTAAAGAAATGATAGCAACTACTCCGCACATTACAGGTGGACAGATGGGAACACCAGGTGCAAGTTTGCCAGGTGCAAGTTATCAAACCGGCGGCGCAAGAGGCATGGTCGGCGGTGTTAATGTTCCTCCAGGTTCTCGTTTTTCAATTGAAGAAGGTGAAGTTGCAGTTAATGCAGACCATGTTGTTCATTTAAGTTTAAGTGAAGGACTTGATAATAACTATCCATTTGGTAACTCGTTACTAGAAACAATTTTTAAAGTATTCAAACAAAAAGAATTACTCGAAGATGCTATTATCATTTATCGAGTACAACGTGCGCCAGAGCGCAGAGTATTCTACGTTGATGTGGGTAACATGCCATCACACCTTGCTATGCAATTTGTTGAACGTGTTAAAACGGAAATTCATCAAAGACGAATCCCATCGGCAACAGG
>Ga0307488_10000227_pt1 | contig 43556 bp, 41 predicted proteins | sample SB02metaG_FD_202248 | JGI IMG/M metagenome (GOLD analysis project Ga0307488, IMG submission 202248) | Sea-ice brine microbial communities from Beaufort Sea near Barrow, Alaska, United States - SB 0.2 | ecosystem: Environmental > Aquatic > Marine > Coastal | place: USA: Alaska | collected... | reverse complement strand
CACCGGCCAATATGCCAGTAAAACCTGCGATGGTATCTTTTAACGAGACATACTTACCTGGAGAACCTGTAAATACTTCAGCAACAAAGAACGGCTGAGACAAGAAACGCTGAATTTTACGAGCACGTGTAACGGTTTGCTTATCTTCTTCAGAAAGCTCGTCCATACCCAAAATTGCGATAATGTCTTTAAGTTCTTTGTAACGTTGTAATACGTTTTGTACACCACGTGCTACTTCATAATGCTCAGTACCAACAACTAATGGATCAAGTTGGCGCGACGTTGAATCTAACGGGTCAATCGCTGGGTATATACCCAATTCGGCAATTGAACGTGAAAGTACAACGGTTGCATCTAAGTGAGCAAAGGTAGTAGCTGGACTTGGATCAGTCAAATCATCTGCCGGTACATAGACCGCTTGGATTGAAGTGATCGAACCTTTCTTAGTCGAGGTAATACGTTCTTGTAATACACCCATTTCTTCAGCAAGCGTTGGTTGGTAACCAACTGCTGATGGCATACGGCCAAGTAGTGCAGACACTTCCGTACCAGCAAGAGTATAACGATAGATATTATCAACAAAGAATAATACGTCACGACCTTCATCACGGAATTTTTCAGCCATTGTTAAACCAGTAAAGGCAACACGTAAACGGTTTCCTGGAGGCTCGTTCATTTGGCCGTAAACTAACGATACTTTATCAAGTACGTTAGAGTCTTTCATTTCGTGGTAGAAATCATTACCTTCACGAGTACGCTCACCAACACCAGCAAATACTGAGTAACCACTATGTTCGATCGCAATGTTACGGATAAGCTCCATCATGTTAACGGTCTTACCAACACCAGCACCACCAAACAATCCAACTTTACCACCCTTAGCGAATGGACAAACTAAATCAATTACTTTGATACCAGTTTCTAGTAGTTCATTTGACATTGCTTGATCAGCGTATGCAGGTGCAGCACGGTGAATGGACCACCTTTCTTCTTCACCTATTGGACCAGCTTCATCAATCGGCTCACCCAATACATTCATGATACGACCCAAGGTTGCAGTACCTACTGGAACTTGGATGTTTTTACCTGTATTTTCTACGTTTAGGCCACGTTGTAAACCATCAGAAGAACCCATAGCAATTGCACGTACAACACCGCCACCAAGCTGTTGTTGTACTTCAAGTACTAAACCTGAAAGCTTACCATCGGTTACTGTTAACGCGTCATATACTTTAGGTACAGCATCTTGTGGAAATTCGATATCCACAACTGCGCCAATTATTTGGACGACTTTACCTGCACTCATGTTTATTCCTCAAATTTAAATTTAACGAAAACTAATCTTTTATCGTTATACGGCAGATGCACCAGCAACAATTTCACCCAATTCTTGAGTAATACTTGCTTGACGCGCCTTGTTGTATACTAACTGTAAGTCATCAATTAAGTCGCCAGCATTATCAGTTGCAGATTTCATTGCAACCATACGAGCAGCTTGTTCACAGGCTAGGTTTTCAACCACGCCTTGATAAACTTGAGATTCAACATAACGGACCAGTAATTGTTCAAGCATAGCTTGTGCATCTGGTTCGTAGATGTAATCCCAACGATGTTTAATTTCTTCATCGTCCGACTTAGGTAACGGTAAAAGTTGATCTATTGTTGGTTTTTGCGTCATGGTGTTAACAAATTTATTGTAAACAATAAATAACTTGTCAATTTCACCATTATCATAAGCATTTAACATAACCTTCACACTACCGATTAAAGCAGTAACTGAAGGTCTGTCGCCTAAACCAGAAACCTGCGCGGTTACATTAGCACCCATGTTGTTGAAAAAAGTAGTGGCTTTAGAGCCAACCACGGCAAAATCAACTTCACACTCTTCAGACTGCCATTTTGCAGCATCTGCTAATACGCGTTTAAATAAATTAATATTTAAACCACCACACAGACCACGGTCTGTTGATACTACAATATAACCAACACGCTTGACTTCACGCTCTTCCAAATAAGGATGGCGATATTCTAAGTTACCAAGCGCAATATGACCGATCACGTTTCGTATATTCTCAGCGTATGGACGAGAAGCAGCCATGCCTTCCTGCGCTTTGCGCATTTTGCTTGCTGCTACCATTTCCATAGCACTAGTGATCTTCTGAGTGTTTTTAACACTCGCAATCTTAGATTTTATCTCTTTACCACCGGCCATGACTTATCTCCGAAACTTTATTTATGAAAAAATTTCTTACCAAGTTTGCGTAGACTTGAATTTCTCAAGTGCTGCGACTAAACCTGCTTCGATTTCTTTATCGTAACCACCAGTTTCGTTGATTTTAGCCATCAACTCAGCGCTATCATTGTTGATAAAGGTTAATAATGCTGCTTCAAAATCATTGATTTTGTTTAATTCAACATCGTTTAAGAAACCTTTTTCAGCTGCAAATAAAGATACAGCTGTTTCAGCAACCGATAGTGGACTGTATTGGTTTTGCTTCATCAATTCAGTAACACGTTGACCATGTTCTAATTGAGCACGAGTAGCATCATCTAGATCAGAAGCGAACTGAGCAAAAGCTGCTAATTCACGGTACTGAGCAAGTGCTAAACGAATACCACCGCCTAACTTCTTAATGATTTTAGTTTGTGCAGCACCACCAACACGAGATACTGATAAGCCTGCGTTAACAGCCGGACGAATACCTGAGTTGAATAAATCAGCTTCTAGGAATATCTGTCCATCAGTAATCGATATTACGTTAGTCGGTACGAAAGCAGATACATCGCCTGCTTGAGTTTCAATTATAGGCAATGCAGTTAAAGAACCTGTTTTACCTTTAACTTCACCGTTAGTGAACCGTTCAACATACTCTTCATTGACTCTTGCAGCACGTTCTAATAAGCGGCTGTGAAGGTAGAAAACGTCACCTGGGTAAGCTTCACGTCCTGGCGGACGACGAAGTAGTAATGAAATCTGGCGATAAGCAACTGCTTGCTTAGACAAATCATCATATACGATCAACGCATCTTCACCACGGTCACGGAAGTATTCACCCATTGAACAACCTGAATAAGGTGCCAAGTATTGTAGTGCAGCGGCTTCAGAAGCGGATGCAACAACAACAATAGTATTTGATAATGCGCCATGCTCTTCTAATTTACGAACTAGGTTGGCAACAGTTGATGCTTTTTGGCCAATTGCTACATATACACATTTAATACCGGTATCTTTCTGATTGATAATGGCATCTAGCGCAATTGCAGACTTACCGATTTGACGGTCACCAATGATCAATTCACGCTGACCACGTCCAATTGGAATCATAGAGTCAATAGACTTGATACCCGTTTGAACAGGCTGATCAACAGATTTACGTTCGATCACACCTGGTGCAACAACTTCAACAGGAGAGAAACCATCATTATCGATTGTTCCTTTACCATCAATAGGCTCACCTAATGTGTTTACAACGCGACCTAATAAACCACGCCCTACAGGTACTTCCAAAATACGGCCAGTACCTTTAACTTTTTGTCCTTCTGCTAAATCAGCATATGGACCCATCACTACCGCACCGACCGAATCACGGTCAAGGTTTAACGCGATAGCATAACGGCTACCAGGAAGTTCGATCATCTCACCTTGCATTACATCTGCCAGGCCATGGATGCGAATAATACCATCAGTTACAGAAACGATAGTACCTTCATTGCGAGCTTCGCTGATAACGTTAAACTGTTCAATACGTTTTTTGATCAGTTCAGCGATTTCAGTGGAATTCAGTTGCATGCTCTGTTCCCTTATCTCTTAAATGCTATAATTGCATTGCTGTTGCTAAGCGATTCAGTTTATTTTTTACTGAACCATCGATTACCATGTCACCTGCTTGAATAACCAAGCCAGAGACGATACTTACATCAACACTACAATTGAGCTGTACTTTTCGAGCCAAACGCTTTTCAAGCGCAGCACTTAAAGTAATTAATTTATCTGCTGTTAATTCAACAGCGGATGTTACATCCACAATTATTGTTTTCTCATATTCAGCTTTTAATTCACTAAATTGAGTTACAACTTGTGGAAGCACCAAAAGGCGTCCATTTTCAGCTAAAACTTTAATAAAGTTTTGGCCTTCACTGTTTAGTTGTTCACCACAGACCTTTAAAAAAATCTCTTGTGATTGTTCAACAGAGACGCCACCAGAAAGATAACCTTTCATGGTGTCATCTTTTGAAACCTCTGCAGCAAAAAGTAGCATTTCTAGCCAGCTCTCTATTGCATTAGCATCAACAGCAAAATCAAACGCTGCTTTAGCGTAAGGACGAGCAACGGTTGTCAATTCAGACATAGCTCATTCCCCTTTTAAAGTTCAGCTACAAGTTTATCTAAAATGTCGCTATGTGCAGCGGCATCAATTGAACGCTCAAGAATCTTCTCGGCACCAGCTACAGCAAGAACAGCAACTTGTTGACGAAGTTCCTCTTTAGCTTGATTACGCTCAGTTTCTATTTCAGCATGACCAGCAGCTAAAATTTTAGTTTTTTCAGCTTCAGCTTTACCTGCTGCTTCTTCAACTATTTGCGTTTCGCGTTTTTTAGCGGCTTCAACAATGCTAGCTGCTTGTGCTTTCGCTTCTTTAAGCTGCGCCGTGGCCTTTTCTTGAGCAAGCTCAAGATCTTTAGCCGCACGGTCTGAAGCAGCAAGTCCATCAGCTATAGTAGCTTGACGAGCTTCGATGGCAGCCGTAATTGGTGGCCATACAAACTTCATGCAGAAAATTACAAATACGACAAATGCGATTAATTCACCAATAAGCGTGGCATTAATATTCATTTGTGTAGCTCCTATTAGTTATTCGTTTAAAAAAAGACTTAAATCTAAAATAGAATTAAGCAAGTACGAATAACATGTAAAGACCGATAGCAACACCGATCATCGCGATAGCATCAATAAGGCCAGCTACGATGAACATTTTTACTTGTAATTGTGGTGCTAATTCAGGTTGACGGGCAGCAGACTCTAAGAACTTGCCACCTAGTATACCAAAACCAATCGCAGTACCTAAAGCACCTAGACCGATTAATAACGCAACAGCGATATATAACATATTTATCTCCGATATTTGAATGTTAAAAGTTAAAGTTAAAAAAATTGTACAAAAATTATTCTTTCGGGCTTCCTACCCTAAACCCTTCGGGCCGGCTTATGCCGTTCTAACTTATTCCCGAAAAGTTAGTGATCTTCGTGAGCTAAACTAAGATAAACAATAGTTAGCATCATAAAAATAAACGCTTGTAATGGGATTATCAGCAAATGAAACGCTGCCCATAAAAAATGTACTGGCAATTGAGCAATACCAATTGTCGCAATCAGTAAGAATATCAATTCACCTGCATACAAGTTACCAAATAAACGTAAAGCTAATGACAATGGACGCGCTAATAAAGTAACGACTTCTAGAATAAAGTTAACTGGATACAAAGACCAATGACCAAAAGGTTGCGTGGTTAATTCTTTAATAAAACCGCCAACACCTTTGACCTTAATTGAATAATAAACCGTTAAAATAAACACACCAATTGCTAAAGCAAAGGTCATGTTAGGATCAGCTGTAGCTACTGGTTTCATGTAAACAGAAGACATTTCGACACCACCGACTAAACTTATTAGCCAAGGTATTAAATCAACAGGCACCCAATCCATTGCATTCATCAATAAAACCCAAACAAAAACAGTTAAGGCTAATGGTGCAATTAATGGATTATGTCCGTGGAATGTACTTTTAACACTATCACCCACAAACTCAACGATCATTTCAACCGCACATTGCAGTTTACCAGGGACGCCGGTGGTTGCTTTTTTGGCAACCGATCTGAAGATATAAAGAAAGACGAATCCTAAAAACACCGACCAACCCAATGTATCTAAATGCAAAGTCCAAAATCCATCACACAGATTATCAGAACCCGCGTCAAAAGAGCAAAGCCCCTGACTATTAGCAGTTAAATTGGTTAAATGATGTTTAATATATTCTTGGCTGGTTAATTCAGCGGCTGAAGACATACTAATGTTCCCAATGATTAAAGTTTAAAATAATTTTCTAAATAAAAGCTTAAATTTATATAAGCTATTGTTTAACAAAAAAAGGTGTTATCAATGGCAATGCCATCACTAAACAAAACATTCCAAAAAATGGTAGTGGCAAAACCAATAGGGTTTTAAATACTATGGCAAATAATAAAGCCGTTACTATCATTTTTATTTTTACACCGCTAAAGAAGGACTCAACCACTAATTTAGACGATTTAGCCCCAGCATATTTAAATGCTTTATAGGCAAAAATAATATTAGGAACTATCCCGATAACACCACCAAGTAATGCTGATGTTGCAACAGTAGCTCCCCAAAAAAAACAAGTTATTGAAGTACAAATTAATACGATAATGATGGAAATACCTATTTGCTTACAGGCAAGTTTTCGTCCAGTTTTTACTAATGGATTACTTTTATCTAAGTTCACCAGTTGCTCCAACGAAAAACATCGTACTTGTATTACTTCAACTTACAAAAACTTTTTTGATGTTAAAGTAATAACTTTAATATCAAAAAAGTCTGCGCAGTATACTTAAAAATTGGTTAATTGCAACAAAATAGGGCACTGCTATCCCTATTATCGTGCGATTATTCTTTAAATGGAGTTATAGTAAATATTAGTGGTGTGAATAGTGGTTGATTAGTTAAATCTATCTATTATTTCGTCAAGTTCATCTAAGCTACTGTAGGATATTACGAGTTTACCTTTACCTTTTGTATTGTGTTTAATAAAGAGCTGAGTTCCTAGTTTTTCCGATAATTTTTTTTCTAATGATTGTGTATATGGGTCTTCATTTTTTTCTTGTTTTTCAGTAACTGGCTCTAACGCTCTTTTAACCAATTTTTCCGTTTCTCTAACCGTCAATTCTTTTGCTGAAACTATGCGGGCAGTAGATGTTTGCAGGTCTCCGTCGAGTCCTAATAAAGCTCGAGCATGACCCATTTCAATATCACCGTGTTCTAATAAAATTTTAACATCATCATTTAAATTATTTAAACGTATTAAATTACTAACAGTTGTCCGCGATTTTCCAACCGCCTGAGCCACTTCTTGATGGGTTAATTCGAATTCATTTAATAATCGATTTAATGCTACGGCTTCTTCCATCGCATTTAGGTCTTCTCGTTGAATATTTTCTATTAAAGCAATTGCTACTGCCGTTTCATCAGGTACATTCTTAATTATACAAGGAATAATATCAATACCCGCTAACTGTACTGCTCGCCAGCGACGTTCACCAGCAATTATCTCATAGCTATTTTCACCAATATTTCTAACAACAATCGGCTGAATAATTCCTTGAGATCTAATAGAGTTAGTAAGATCTTCTAAAGCTTCGGGTGACATGTCTTTACGGGGTTGATACTTACCTGGCTGTAACTGATCTACTGGGAGCTTTTGTAGTTCACTTTCTAAATTTTCAGGTGTTGACGCTGTTTCATCAGCCATTGCTTTAGGTACAGTTGTTAATAATGCATCTAAACCACGTCCTAAACCTCTGCGTTTAGTTGGACTCATAATATTCCTTGCATCTTTTAATTAAGTTAAAAGTAAATGTTATTATTTATTTTTTTCTTGTTTTCTTAATAATTCACCCGCTAAAGCTAAGTAAGCTTTAGAGCCGGTAGACGACTTATCATAATACATAACAGGGGCACCAAAACTTGGCGCTTCAGCTAAACGGACATTACGAGGAATAACTGTACGATATACTTTATCACCAAAATGCCTTTTTAATTGTTCAGATACATCGTTAGCCAGGCGACTTCTAGGATCGTACATGGTTCGTAAAATACCCTCTATATGCAGTTCACTATTTACTACTGATACAAGTTTAGAAACCGTGTCCATTAATGCTGTTAATCCTTCAAGTGCATAGTATTCACATTGCATAGGTACTAAAACAGAGTCTGCTGCAGTCATAGCATTTACGGTCATCATATTTAACGAAGGAGGACAGTCTATAATAATAAAGTCGTAATTTTTAATGACTGATGCTAAAGCATTCTTTAATCTATATTCACGAGAGTATACTTCCATTAACTTTATTTCTGCAGCAGTAACATCAGCATTACCGGCAATTAAATGATAAAGACCCGTTGTTTCTTTAACGACAACTTCATCAAAAGGTTTTTCTTCAACAAGTAATTCATAACAAGTATTTTCAATTTTATACTTGTCTACACCACTACCCATAGTAGCATTACCTTGAGGGTCTAAATCTACTAATAATACTCTTCGTTTAGTGGCTGCAAGGGATGCGGCTAAATTGACTGCGGTCGTTGTTTTACCAACACCGCCTTTTTGATTAGCAACTGCTATTATTTTTGCCACAAATGCCTCTAATTCTATATTATTATTAGTTTTTATTACTTGCTATATAATTTACTGTCTATTAGCTTATTTTTTTCAATTCAATTAAGTGTCGCTCACCTTCAAGCTCCGGCACTACTATTTTATAGCTATTCGTTAACTTAATATTTTCAGGTAGTATGCTAATTTCATCACTCGGGTATTGACCTTTAAGAGCAAAGAATCGACCTTTTTCAGCAGCTACTAGGTGATGACACCAAGAAACCATATCATTAAGAGAGGAGAATGCTCTACTCAAAACACCATCAAAAAGTTCATCCGGTTGGTATTTTTCAACCCGAGATAATACAGGTGTTACATTGTTAAGTTTCAATTGAAATATAACCTGCCTTAAAAAAGTAATTCGCTTACCTAAGCTGTCCAATAATACAAAGTTTTTTTCAGGATACAATATAGAAAGTGGTATTCCTGGTAAACCAGGACCTGTGCCAACGTCAATAAACCGAGTTCCAGTCAAATGTCGACCGACCATTAAACTGTCTAATATATGTTTAACGAGCATATCGTCAGGATCACGAACCGACGTTAAATTATAAGCTTTGTTCCACTTTATTAATAATTCTATATATTTAATTAATAATTTAACTTGTCCTTCTGATATATTCAAATCTGTTTTATCAATTAATATTTGTAGTTTTTCATTTAAATTCATTATTTTATCTAAATTTTATGTCTTACCGTTAATAAAATTAACGATTATCAACTTATTCAAAACTTAATCATCGATAATATAACTAAAATCGAAGATAGTGTAATTTAAAATATTAAGCAGATTTTCGTCCATTCTTGCTTAATAGTCCGTGTTTTTTAATATAAACCAACAATAATGATACTGCTGCAGGTGTAATACCTGATATCCGTGACGCTTTACCTATTGTTTCAGGTCGCGCTTCAGTAAGTTTTGCTACCACTTCATTTGATAAACCTGATATTTGTTGAAAGTTAAAATCAATTGGTATTAGCGTATCTTCATGGCGTTTCTTTTTTGCTATTTCATCAAGCTGACGATCGATGTAACCCGCATATTTTGTTTGTATTTCAATTTGCTCTGATGCCTGTTTATCACTAAGCGCTGGACCAAAACCCTCGATAGCCATCAACTCATTATATTTAACCTCAGGTCTTCGTAATAAATCTTCTAATGAATTCTCACGACTTACGGGACTTTTTAGTAGACTATTAAGCTTGTCTATTTGTTGATGATCCTTTTGTATCCATGTAGATCTTAAACGTTGACGTTCTAGCTCTATATTTTCCATTTTTTCATTAAATCTCTGCCAACGTTTATCACAGACCAAGCCAACTTTTCTACCTTGTTCTGTTAAACGGATGTCAGCATTATCTTCTCTAAGCAATAATCTATATTCTGCTCGGGAGGTAAACATTCTGTAGGGTTCTTTAGTACCCAGGGTAGCTAAGTCATCAATTAGTACGCCTGCATAGGCTTGGTCACGGCCTAATAAAAAATCACCTAAACCTTTTACTCTGCAAGCGGCATTAGTAGCAGCCATTAAACCTTGTGCGCCAGCTTCTTCATAACCTGTTGTTCCGTTAATTTGACCTGCAAAGTATAAATTAGTAACAAATTTACTTTCAAGCGTTTGTTTTAAATCACGGGGATCAAAATAATCATATTCTATTGCGTAACCAGGACGAGTGATGACTGCGTTCTTAAAACCTTTGATAGATCTTACTAAATTTATTTGTACATCAAATGGTAGACTTGTTGAAATACCATTTGGATAAACTTCGTTAGTCGTTAATCCCTCTGGCTCAACAAATATCTGATGAGAGTCTTTATCAGCAAATCTATTTATTTTATCTTCTATAGAAGGGCAGTAACGTGGTCCTATACCTTCAATTACACCTGTGTACATCGGTGATCTATCTAGGCCTTCCCTAATATGTTGATGCGTTTTTTCATTGGTATGAGTGATAAAACATGAAATTTGTTCTGGGTGATCATCAAGCGACCCCATAAATGAAAAAACAGGTCGTGGACTATCGCCCGGTTGCTCTTCCATTACTGAGTAATCAAGTGTTCTCGAGTCTAATCTAGGGGGCGTACCTGTTTTTAAACGATCCATTCTAAATGGCATATCACGCATTTTAGTTGCTAAATTAACACTTGCTGGATCACCAGCTCTACCACCTTGGTAATTATTTAAACCAATGTGTATCTTACCTGAAAGGAAAGTTCCGACAGTTAAAACCACAGTTTTAGCTTTAAACTTTAAACCCATTTGAGTTGACACACCAACCACATTATCGTTTTCTAATATTAGATCATCACAAGGTTGTTGAAATATAGTTAAATTTTCTTGATTTTCAAGAAATTGTCTCACATAGGATCGGTATAACACGCGATCAGCTTGAGCTCTTGTTGCTCTAACTGCTGGACCTTTGCTTGCATTCAAGGTTCTAAATTGAATGGCACTATGATCAATTGCTGTAGCCATTAGTCCACCGAGTGCATCGATCTCTTTCACAAGGTGTCCTTTGCCTATACCACCAATTGCTGGATTACATGACATTTGTCCGAGCGTATCAATATTATGAGTAAGCAATAATGTTTTACAACCCATCCGTGCTGCAGCTAGACATGCTTCTGTTCCTGCATGACCACCACCAACTACGATTACGTCATATGACTCTTGATACCACATAAAATTTATACCCTAACTATTTTTATAAAAAACAAGAAGCGCATTTTAGCTTTTTTTTATCTTTAGCGATACGATCAAATGATTATAAAGATCGGGGCTTGATCCTTTGTTTTAAAAAGAGATCTTTATATAGATCTTATTATTACTTATTATTAGTAAAGCGTTATTCTGTGGATAAGTGCTTTATTATATTATATAACAACATTTTAGATGATCCATTAACTTGTGATTAAACCTTGATCAACCCGTAACAAACCTCTGATCAAAATCAAAAGTTATCCACAAGGGATAAATCTGTTTTTATTGTGCACTGAATAATAATAGGAAATTAACTTGTTATCCTTATACTTACCCACAATAATATTTTATTTTATTTATTTTTGTGGGTAAGTTGGGGGTAAGCTTGTTATAAAAGATCCTGTAATTCAATTATCCACTGCTGGGCTAACAATTCAGGATCTATATCCTTACTCATATCTAATGTTTTAAGCGGCGATATTAAATAACAACCCATTGAATTTAATATATTTTCAATTTTTTTTGCGGCTAAACAATAGGTGTCATAATTACTATCTCCGACCCCTAGTATTAGCATATTAACTGAGGATATATTTTGGTCGCAATATTTAAGATCCCTGATGAACTTTTGAATATTATCAGGAAAATCTCCAGCTCCGTGAGTTGAAGTGCAAATTAGCCAAGTCTGTTTATTCGTTAATATTTTTATAAATTCGGGTTGTAAATGTAAATTTGTTTGATGGCCTAGCGTCTGCAATGTATATTCACAAGCTTCTGCAACGTATTCTGTTCCACCTAACATACTGCCAACGATAATCTGAAATGAGGACATATTAAGCCAATATATTATTATTTTAGGGTTATTTACCGATACAAAAAGAAGAAAAAATCTTTCCTAATAAATCATCACTGGTAAATTCGCCAGTTATTTGATCAAGTTCTTGCTGACATATACGCAACTCTTCAGCCAATATTTCTCCTGCAACATAAGACTCAAGTTGTTCTAAGCCTGTTTTTAAATGCTCATGGGTATTCTCTAAAGCGATTAAATGACGACGTCTTGCCATAAAACCACCCTCTGTACTACCTTGGTAACCCATGATCTTTTTTAGGTGTTCTTTTAAGCTATCAACACCTTTACCTGTTTTGGCCGATAAAGTAACTATACTGTGGATACTTGTTGACGCTGAATCTTTAACTTCTTTATACCCAGTCATAGTATGACTAATGTCAGCTTTGTTTCTAATGATAGTTAAACCAATATTATCGGGTAATTTTTCAAAAAATTCTGGCCAATCTTCCCTGATGGTCAGCTCATCACTTTCAACTGAATTGTGATCGGTGGCATCTACCATTAATAATACTCTGTCTGCTTGAAATATTTCTTGCCAGGCTCGCTCTATACCTATTTTTTCTACTTTATCAGTACTCTCTCTTAAACCAGCGGTATCAATTATATGAAGTGGCATCCCATCAATGTGAATTTGCTCAGTTAGGACATCACGTGTTGTTCCTGCTATATCGGTAACAATTGCTGTTTCTTTACCACTCAATGCGTTTAACAGGCTTGATTTACCGGCATTAGGACGTCCAGCAATAACCACTCGCATACCTTCTCTAATAATGCTGCCTTGTTGTGCTTGTTGACGAACATTTTCTACTTTAGTGATAATTTTTTTGAGATCATTTACTATTTTTTTATCGGCTAGAAAGTCTATTTCTTCTTCTGGAAAGTCTATTGCGGCTTCAACATACATTCTTAAATGAATTATATTTTCGACCATTTCATTAACTAATTTTGAAAAGTTTCCTTGAAGAGATTGCACTGCACACCGAGCTGCCTGTTCTGAGCTTGAATTGATTAGGTCTGCAATTGCTTCTGCCTGAGTTAAATCTAGTTTGTCGTTCAAGAAAGCTTGTTCACTAAATTCACCGGGCTTTGCCATTCGTATATTATCGATAGCTAGTATCTCTTTAAGAATCATATCCAATATTACAGGTCCTCCATGTCCCTGTAGCTCAAGCACATCTTCACCTGTGAATGAATTTGGTGCCTTAAAAAATATTGCTATACCTTGATCTATGGTTTGGTTATTTTGATCTTGAAAGGGTAGATATTCAGCTTTTCTTATTTCTGGGACTTTACCTAAAATAGTTATTGCTGCGTTAATTGCTTCCGGACCTGAAATTCTGATAATACCGACACCACCTCTACCTGGTGCTGTCGCTTGGGCTGCAATGGTTTCTTCATAGTATGTTGGTAGTATTTTTTCGTTCATTTTAACTTCCTAGGATTAGACATCGCCATTATAAACTATTGTCCATAAAAAAGGCGACCTGATGGCCGCCTCTTAATTACTTAAGTTATTGTAACTATTTAGTTAGGTTTTTTGCTTTCTCAATACCGCTAAATATTATCTTCATTTGAGTAATTGAAATCAAGTTACTTACTAACCAGTAAAGTACTAAACCTGATGGGAACCAAGCCATAAATATAGAGAATACGACGGGCATGTACTGCATTATTTTTTGTTGCATGGGATCTTGAATAGTCATTGGTTGCATTTTCTGCATAACAAACATACTAATGCCCATCATTACTGGTAATACAAAGTAAGGGTCCATAGCTGATAGATCTTGTATCCAGAATATAAATGGTGCATGTCTTAATTCAACACTTTCTAAAAACACCCAGTAAAGAGCTAAGAATATTGGCATCTGAACTATTAGTGGTAAACAACCACCAGCAGGATTTACTTTTTCTTTTTTGTAAAGCTCCATCATCCCTTGAGACATTTTTTGACGGTCATCGCCAAATCGTTCTTTTAAGGCAGTCATTTTCGGCTGTAATGCACGCATCTTTGCCATTGACGTATATTGAGCTTTAGTAAGAGGGTACATTCCGCCCTTAACAATTAAAGTGATGACTATAATTGCTAAACCCCAGTTAACTACCACAGATTGTATTTTTATTAACAGCCAAAATAACGGTTGACTGATCATAAATAGAAAACCGTAATCTATCGTTAAATCTAGGTTATCTGCAATGTTTTCTAATATATCTTGATTTTTTGGTCCAACATAAAAAATTGTTGATGTTGTTGCTTGGCTATTAGGTTCTACAATTATGACAGGAGCTTTGAACCCAATTACAGCGTCTCGGTTTGAGGTATAACTTGTATAAAGTTGATTATTATCTGATGCATTTGGTACCCATGCTGATACAAAGTAATGTTCTAGCATTGCTACCCAACCGCCTGAGGTTGATATGTTTAATGCTTCATCTTGAATATCTTCAAAATCATATTTTTCATATCGCTCTTCAGAAGTTGAATAAGCTGCTCCACGATATGTTGGAATTAGACCGGATGAGGTATCAACATTGGTAGACTGTTTTAACTGTGCATATAGTTGTATCGAAACATTGCTAGCCGTATTGTTTTGAATAATATATTCAACGTTAACGCTGTAGCTTGAGTGATTAAAGGTAAATCTTTTAGTTACGGTTAATCCATCTATTGTTACATAAGTTAAGTCTACAACTACAGGTTCACTATTATTACTAGTTTCAAAGTTTATTGCACTAGTAGTATAAATAGGGCGACCTTTAATTATCCTATCCAGGCCATCAGCACCGGTTAAACCACTTTGAGCAATATATTTATTTTGCCCATTTTGCATAATGGTAAAGGGAATATCATTACCAATTTCTGTTTCATAGGCGAGCAAATTAGCTTCTACAATATCACCACCTTGAGTATTGATTTTTAGTGATAATACTTCTGTGTTAACAGTAATTAGCTGGGCATTAGAAGTAGGGCTCTTAAATACTGGTTCTGGAGAATCAGAGGACTCTGGAATAAAATCACCTGATGAATCAGATTTCACTTCCATTGTCTGATTGTAGGTCGGTTGTTCAACTACCGGTGTATTATCAAGTTGCCATTGGGTATATAGCAAGTAAGTGACCACCATTAGCGCAATAAACAGAAAACTGCGTTGTGATTCCATAAGGTTTATTTCTCTTCTTTTGATTTAGGCACGGGATCTTCTCCCCCTGCATTAAGTGGATGGCATTTTAGTATACGTTTGCCCGCTAGCCAACACCCTTTTATCACCCCGTAGCAATTAATTGCTTCAATGGCATATGATGAGCATGTTGGTTGAAATCGGCAATTATTACCTAACAGTGGACTAAGCCAACGTTTGTAGGCGTAGATCATCGCTATCACTAGCTTTTGAAGCGTTGATTTACTTTTAGCCATATTTTTTCTAATTGCTTATTAATTACACTGTTTTCGAGTTTATCAGTACCAGACTTAACCATTACTACCATATCTATGTGGGGTAAGTCATGCTGATTTAAACGAAAACTTTCACGAATTTGTCTCTTTATTCTATTACGCTGTACTGCTAATTTAATACGTTTTTTAGCAATAGCTAAACCTAACCGATTTTTTTCTGATGTATTGGGAGTTATTAAAATTGTTATATGACTAGAACCAAATCTAATTGGCTTGGAAAATACTGCTTGAAAATGAATTGGCGTTAATAAACGTGAATCGCGGACAAATTTGTAAGAAACCATAATAGTGACTTAACTCTTTTCATTAAATTTAAAATTTACGCAAAAAAAAAGCCTTTAGTTATAAAGACTTTTTTATACACAGAATCAGTACTTAAAATTAAGCACTTAAACGCGCGCGGCCTTTAGCACGACGACGTGCAATTACTGCACGGCCATTCTTGGTTGCCATACGAGCACGAAATCCGTGGTTACGCTTACGTTTTAATACGCTAGGTTGAAATGTTCTTTTCATTACGCTAATCCGTCGGTTGTTGTTGCCCTGGCAAAACAGCCGTCATGAGCACACTTGGTCTAAAAAAGAGGGCGAATTTTATAGTTAGCAGCACCTTTTGTCAATGAATATATTCAAGTGAATATATTCATTGATCCCTAACGATCCTTGTCTCTTTAATTATATCCACAGTTTTTTAACAATTATAGTTAATATATGTTTATAAATTGGATATTTTTGCTGTCTATATCAAATTAATATAGTTATTTTATTTTTGCTTTAAATTAATCTATATATTAATTTAGCTCCTATTTATATAGGGTTTTATTGATATATTACGAAAAATATTGATATTAGTGAGTTATCAATATTGCACTTGTGGATAACTATAGAGATAATAGCATTATTATAATAATATTAATTTCGCTTTACCTAATAATTTACACAATTAAGGGTGCAGCCTATCACTGGGAGTTTTGGTGGATCTTTTACTTTGGCAACGTTGCTTATCTGTTTTACAAGAAGAATTGCCTGCACAGCAATTTAGTATGTGGATTAGGCCGCTCCAATGTGTCGTTGAAAACAATATAATGACTTTATATGCTCCGAATCGATTTGTTCTTGATTGGGTTAGAGATAAATATGTTAACCGGATCAATGAGTTGGTTTCTTTACATGATGAGGTTAACCCGCCACTACTAAGGTTTGATGTTGGTAGTAAGCCCCTTGCTAATTCACCTGGCCTGTCAATTCCTTCTTCTGCTATCCCTCCAAACTCTTCAAATACTACTAGGGTTGAAGAGTTAGAAACTAATCTGCCTAAAAAAGCTAATGTTAGAGAAAAGTATACTTTTGATAACTTTGTCGAAGGTAAATCTAACCAATTAGCTAGAGCCGCAGCATCGCAAGTTTCTGAAAACCCAGGAACAGCTTACAACCCCTTATTTATTTATGGTGGTACCGGTTTAGGTAAAACACATCTGCTCCACGCTGTTGGTAATGGAATTTTACGCCATAAACCCAATGCAAAAATTGCTTATATGCACTCTGAGCGTTTTGTTCAAGATATGGTTAGAGCGTTACAAAATAATGCAATGGAAAAATTCAAACACTATTATCGTAACGTCGATGCTCTCCTTATTGACGATATTCAATTTTTCGCGGGTAAAGAGCGAACGCAAGAGGAATTCTTTCACACTTTTAACGCATTACTTGAAGGTAATCAGCAGGTCATCCTCACTAGTGATCGCTACCCTAAAGAAATTGATGGTGTTGACGACCGACTTAAGTCTCGTTTTGGTTGGGGATTAACAATCGCAATAGAACCTCCTGAACTTGAGACTCGCGTTGCTATTTTAAAACGTAAGGCCCAAGAAAATCATATTAATCTAGCAGATGAGGTGGCTTTTTTTATTGCTAAGCGTTTAAGATCCAACGTGAGGGAATTAGAAGGTGCTCTTAATAGGGTAATTGCTAACGCCAATTTTACCGGTCGTTCTATTACTATTGATTTTGTTAGGGAAGCTTTAAGAGATTTACTGGCTTTACAAGATAAACTAGTAACAATTGATAATATTCAAAAAACTGTTGCAGAATATTATAAGATAAAAGTTGCAGATCTACTCTCGAAACGTAGAAATAGATCTGTTGCTAGACCTAGGCAAATTGCAATGGCATTATCTAAAGAGCTAACCAATCATAGTTTACCTGAGATTGGTGATGCCTTTGGTGGTAGAGATCATACCACTGTATTGCATGCTTGCCGTAAAATAAAAACGTTACGAGAAGAAACTCATGATATAAAAGAAGATTATTCTAATTTAATTAGAACACTATCTTCTTAATAGTTAATACATTAATTCAATCAGCATAATAGATAGGGCAACTCAATGAAGTTTTCATTAAACAGGGAATTTTTACTTAAACCATTACTATTAGTTTCTGGCGCAGTAGAGCGTAAAAGTACCTTGCCAATTCTAGGTAATATTCTTTTAGAGGTAAGTGGGCAATCACTTACCCTAACCGCTACCGATCTTGAGCTTGAAATGGTTGCCTATGCTGATATTGTCAACCAAGCTGAAGATGGAAAAATTACCGTCCCAGCAAGAAAACTACTCGAAATATGTAAAAGTTTGCCTGATAATTCTAACCTCGTATTTGAGTCAGTTGCCGATACCATTAAATTAAGTACTGGTCGAAGCAAATATTCTTTATCAACTTTATCAGCAACAGATTTTCCAAATATCGAAGAGTGGCGGGGTGATGTCGAGTTTAAGTTATTAAAATCAGAATTACTCAGACTTATTGAAAGTACTCATTTTTCAATGGCAAATCAGGATGTTAGGTATTACCTTAACGGTATGTCTATTGAAACAGAGAACAATGAAATCCGTTCTGTTGCCACAGATGGGCATCGACTTGCTATTTGTAAAATATCAAATGATTCTTTATCTTTACCATCGCGTCAAGTTATTGTCCCACGGAAAGCTATTTTGGAAATTATTCGTCTACTCGATCCGCTTGATGAAAATGTCCAAGTCTTTTTGGGCTCTAATCATATTCGTATAATTGATACTGAATTTTCTTTCACCAGTAAATTAGTTGACGGTCGCTTCCCTGATTATCGAAGAGTATTACCTCGCAATGGTGATAAAGTTATGGAGACTAGTAAAGATCAATTACGACAAGTACTCTCTCGTGCCTCTATTTTATCAAATGATAAGTTCAAAGGTGTTCGCCTTAATTTTGCAAATTCACTTCTTAAAATTACCGCGAACAATCCTGAACAGGAACAAGCGGAGGAAGAACTGGAAGTTGACTTTCCTTATGATGAATTAGAAATTGCATTTAATGTTAGTTACGTACTTGATGTACTTAGTGCAATTAAAGATTCTACTGTAAAATTTACTTTAGCTGACGCCAATAGTAGTGTTGTTATTGAAGGTTCTAATTCTGGTGAGGCTTTATACGTTGTTATGCCAATGAGGCTTTAATCAGTAGTGCTGTATTTTCAAGTTGCTCTATTTTACTCATCCAATTATTTTTCTAATTGATGAGTGTTTTAAAGTTAATTACTCAGAACTTTAGAAACCTTAAAGGTGACCAAGTTACATTCCATCCTGACAATAATTTTATTATCGGCGCCAATGGAAGCGGTAAAAGTAGTTTGTTAGAAGCTATCTTTTTTTTAGGTCACGGTAAATCTTTTAGGACGAGTAAAGTAAATTCAATTGTACATCACCAAGAAAATAAGTTCGTCGTCAGCATTAAAGACTTAGAGCAACGACAATTAGGTTTGAGTAAAGATGTTATCACTGGTCAATCTGATATTAAGATTAATAGCGAACGTCATTCTCGTTTATCAGATTTAGCTAAAAATATAGCAGTACAAATAGTTACGCCCGAAACATTTAAATTGTTTTTTGGAGGTCCTAAAGAACGTAGACGTTTTATTGATTTAGGATTGTTTCACGTGAAACATGAATTTTCTCTACAGTGGCGAGAGTTTGCAAAAGTGCTCAAGCATAGGAATGCTTGTATAAAAACGATTAGTAACCATTCGATGTTAGCTTACTGGACTGATTTGTTTTGCCAGCATAGTGAGGCTGTTGCGGATAGTAGAGATCAATATGTTAATGAATTTAAGATTGAGCTATCAAAGTGGACTAAGTTACTACTACCAAGTTTATCCGAACAAATAAAGATTCAATATTTACGTGGTTGGAGTCAAAACAAAACTTTATCAGCAGTATTGTTGGAAAATAAAGATCGCGAAATCCAACATGGATTTAGTTTATATGGAGCACAAAAATTCGACGTCCGTTTTTTATTAAATAAGACACCGATAGATATGTTACTCTCAAGAGGACAACAAAAGTTGTTTTTACTGGCTTTAACTTTTGCTCAAGCTAAATTGATTGAAAGAGTTAAACGAGTAAAACCAATTTTATTGATAGATGATATTGGCGCCGAGCTTGATATAAACTCACGGTCATTATTATCAACCGCTATCGATAAATTAAATTGTCAGGTAATTATTACCGCTATTGACAAGTTTGCTTTGGAACCTTTGGTTTCATCAAACAAAAATTATAAAATGTTTCACGTGAAACATGGTGAAATACAAGAAATTTCTGATGTTGACAAGTGTTAATATTGGCAACGAATAACAATGATCAAATAGGCTGAAGCTATGACTGTAGAAAATGAATATGGATCGGACAGTATTAAAGTACTGAAAGGATTGGACGCTGTTAGAAAAAGACCTGGCATGTATATAGGTGATACTGATGATGGTAGTGGTTTACATCATATGGTTTTTGAGGTCCTTGATAATTCAATTGACGAAGCCTTGGCAGGTCATTGTAGTGAAATTGTTGTTAAGATCCATCTTGATGGTTCTGTTTCCGTAAAAGATGATGGTCGTGGTATTCCGACAGATATTCATCCAGAAGAGGGTATATCAGCGGCTGAAGTTATATTAACGGTTTTACACGCTGGTGGTAAATTTGGCGGTGAAGACTCAGGCTATAAAGTGTCGGGTGGTCTACACGGTGTGGGTATCTCAGTTGTTAACGCTTTAAGTGAAAAGTTACAACTAACTGTTCGACGTCAAGGTAAATTATTTGAACAGTTTTATAAACATGGTGACGCGGTTGCTCCTTTAGCTGAAATAGGCGATAGCGATCAAACGGGTACTGAAGTTCGCTTTTGGCCAAGTAAAGAAACCTTCACCGATGTACTATTTCATTATGACCTACTAGTTAAACGAATTCGTGAATTATCATTTTTGAATTCAGGTGTTTCAATTCGATTATTGGATGAGCGCGGTGAAGGTAGAGATGAACACTATTGTTATGAAGGCGGTATCCAAGCTTTTGTAGATTATTTAAATACAAATAAAACACCTGTGAATAATGAAATATTTTACTTTGACTTAGTCAAAGATGATGGCATTGTTGTCGAAGTTGCTATGCAATGGAATGATGGTTTTCAAGAAAGTATTCACTGTTTTACTAATAACATTCCCCAAAAAGATGGTGGCACACATTTAAGTGGCTTTAGAACAGCATTAACTAGAACCTTAAATTCTTATATGGGTAAAGAAGGTCTCAATAAAAAAGGTAAGAGTGGTGTTGAAACAAGTGCTTCTGGTGATGATGCGCGTGAAGGTTTAACGGCAGTAATTTCTGTGAAAGTTCCTGACCCAAAGTTCTCATCTCAGACAAAAGATAAATTAGTGTCATCAGAAGTTAAAACTGCAGTAGAACAAGCAATGGGTGAAAAGCTGGGTGAATACCTGTTGGAAAATCCAACTATCGCTCGTACAATTATTATGAAGATCGTAGACGCATCTAGAGCACGTGAAGCTGCACGTAAAGCTCGTGAAATGACACGTCGAAAAGGTGTTCTTGATATTGCAGGTTTACCAGGTAAATTAGCTGACTGCCAAGAAAAAGATCCTGCCTTATCCGAACTTTACATTGTGGAAGGGGACTCTGCTGGTGGTTCTGCCAAGCAGGGACGGAATCGTAAAAACCAAGCTATATTACCATTAAAAGGTAAAATCCTTAATGTAGAAAAAGCACGCTTTGATAAAATGATTTCTTCACAAGAGGTTGGCACCTTAATTACTGCATTAGGTTGTGGTATTGGACGTGATGAATATAATCCAGAGAAATTACGTTATCATAATATAATTATTATGACTGATGCTGATGTCGATGGCTCTCACATACGTACATTATTACTGACATTTTTCTATCGACAAATGCCAGAAATAATGGAGCGTGGTCATATATTTATTGCTCAACCTCCATTGTACAAAGTGAAGAAAGGTAAACAAGAACGTTATATTAAAGATGACGACGGGTTAATTGCGTACTTAACAACGTTAGCATTAGATAATGCAGAACTGCATGTTAATGAACTGGCCCCAGCAATATCTGGCTTGATTTTAGAACAATTAGTTAATCAGTTTAGACAAACACATGAAACCATAAAAAAGGTATCTCGACAGATACCTTCTGATATATTAGAGAAAATGATATATGGAAAAACTATTACAGTTGATGAGTTTTCAGATAAAGGGAAGGTTGAGGCTTGGACTGATAGCCTAATGACCCAGTTAACTAATCAAGAAGGTAATGGCTCTATTTATACGGTGGAATTAAACCACGGAAGTGAACGTGATATTTATTATCCTAGCTTTAATGTTCGCAAACATGGAATTGATAGGACTTATGAGTGTAGCTATGAATTTATTAACTCTAAAGAGTTTGATGATATTAATAAATTAAATACTGCTATCAACGATCTAATGGAAGAGGGTGCATTCGTCAAACGGGGTGAAAAAATCAAACCTGTTGTGAACTTTGAAGAAGCATTGAACTGGTTGATGGCAGAATCGAAACGCGGTATGTATATACAGCGCTATAAGGGATTGGGTGAAATGAATCCAGAACAGCTTTGGGAAACCACGATGGATCCTGAAACTCGACGTATGCTACAAGTAACCATTGAAGATGCAATAGCAGCTGATCTATTATTTACTACTTTGATGGGCGACCATGTAGAACCTAGAAGAAAATTTATAGAAGATAATGCCTTAAGAGTGGCTAACTTAGATATTTAGCAATAATTAAGTTAACAATATTCAATGCCCGGTCATCATATCGGGCATTTTGTTAAAAAAAATAAAAATATTCATTTTAAACTAACGGGTTAAGTAGAAAACACCCGTTTCAATTTACACTAAGATTAGAGAAAGTCATAACGACATGAGTACGTTTAATACAGATACATTTCAAGGGCTTATATTAAAATTACAAGAATATTGGTCACGACAAGGTTGCGTAATTGTTCAACCTTTAGATTTGGAAGTTGGAGCAGGGACTTTTCATCCTATGACGTTCTTACGTTCAATTGGTCCAGAGCCAATGAGTAGTGCCTATGTTCAGCCTTGTCGCCGTCCCACTGACGGGCGCTATGGTGAAAACCCCAATAGGCTTCAGCAATATTATCAATTCCAGGTAATGCTTAAGCCGTCCCCTATTAATATTCAAGAACTCTATCTCGATTCTTTGAAAGAATTAGGAATTGATCCACTTGTTCATGATATTCGTTTTGTCGAGGATAACTGGGAGTCACCGACGTTAGGCGCATGGGGTCTAGGTTGGGAGATCTGGTTAAATGGTATGGAGGTATCTCAGTTTACTTACTTTCAGCAAGTAGGTGGCTTAGAGTGCTCACCAGTAACAGGTGAAATAACCTATGGTCTAGAGCGCCTTGCAATGTATATACAAAATGTGGACAGCATTTATGATTTAGTTTGGACTGATGGGCCAATGGGAAAAGTGTTATATGGCGATGTATTTCATCAAAATGAAGTCGAGCAATCAACCTATAACTTTGAATATGCGGATGTTGATGCATTATTTGCTACATTTGATCAATGCGAAAAAGATAGTAAAAAGCTTATAGAAAACAACCTACCATTACCTGCCTACGAACAAGTGATGAAAGCGTCTCATGCCTTTAATTTACTTGATGCTCGCCACGCTATTTCAGTAACTGAGCGTCAGCGATATATATTGCGCGTTAGGGCGTTATCAAAGGCATGTGCTGAAGGTTATTATACTGCAAGAGAAAAATTGGGTTTCCCACTTTGTAAGAACGATGAGTCAGTAAATGGTGGAAAAACACAATGAGTAAAGAAACGCTACTAATTGAAATTGGCACAGAAGAGTTACCGCCAAAGGTCTTAAAAAAACTAGCCATAACCTTCCTTGAGCAGATTAAAATACAACTGGACAGTGCTGAGCTAAGTTATGAAGAAATAAAATGGTTTGCTACTCCTAGAAGAATCGCTGTACTAACATCTGCACTTGAAGGGCAACAAGCAGATAAAACTATTGAGAAGCGTGGACCTGCGATAAGTGTTGCTTTTGATGCAGACGGTAACGCAAGTAAAGCTGCTATCGGCTGGGCTCGATCAAATGGTATCGAAGTTGGGCAAGCGAAGAGATTGAAAACAGATAAAGGCGAATGGTTATTACATCGTTCAACCCAAACTGGAAAATCTGTTACGGAACTGATTCCTGAAATGGTTAATACGGCGTTAGCGAAATTACCTATTGCTAAACCTATGCGATGGGGAAGTAGTCAAACTCAATTTATAAGGCCTGTACATACGTTAACACTACTTTATGGTGCAGATATTATTAGCGGTAGGACTTTAGATGTTAGTGCTAATAATAAAGTGGCTGGTCACAGATTTCATCATCATGGCTTAGTAACAATTAAACATGCAGATGATTATATAAATGCCCTCAACAAAGCCTATGTTATTGTTGATTATGATGATCGTAAGCAAAAAATCTTAGAGCAAATAAATAAAGCAGCTAACAGTATAAACGGTAAAGCGTTAATTGATGATGAACTATTAGAGGAGGTAACTGGCTTAGTAGAGTGGCCGGTAACCCTAGTTGGAAGTTTTGACCAATCGTTCTTAGACATACCAGCAGAGCCATTAATTTATTCAATGAAGGATCACCAGAAATACTTTCCAGTGGTAGATGATGCGGGTAAGTTAATTAATAAATTTATTTTTGTTGCTAACATTGAAAGTAAAGACCCTCAACAAGTGATCTTTGGCAATGAAAAAGTTATTCGACCCAGACTAGCGGATGCAGAATTTTTCTTTAATAATGATAAGAAAAAAACGCTTGAAAGTAGACTGGGAAGATTAGCATCTGTTTTGTTTCAAAAACAACTTGGTTCAGTAAAAGAAAAATCAGAACGGATAGCGATATTAAGTGAGTTTATTGCAAACCAACTCGACGAAAATTGCGCCGATGCATATCGTGCAGGTTTGTTAAGTAAAACTGATTTATTGACTGACATGGTACAAGAATTCCCTCAAGTTCAAGGAACCATGGGTAAATATTACGCACGTAACGATGGTGAGTCTGAAGTGATAGCTCAGGCGTTAGAGGATCAATATCGACCGAGGTATGCTGGTGATAACTTACCCGAGGGGCAAATTGGTTGTGCAGTAGCCATTGCTGATAAAATTGATTCGTTAGTTGGAATATTTGGCATAAATCAAGCACCAAAAGGTGATAAAGACCCATTTGCATTAAGGCGTGCAGCTATAGGTTTAATCCGAATCATAATTGAAAAAGACTTGAACTTAGATATCGATGTATTAATACAGCAGAGTATTAAATCATTTTCAGATAAGCTGAGTAATGAAAATACAGCGGAAAATGTTATTGATTTTATTATGGGCCGTTTTCGAGCTTTTTACCAAGAGAAAAACATTAATATCGACGTGATACAAGCGGTATTAGCTAAAAAACCAACGGCGCCGCTAGATTTTGATAAACGCATTAAAGCCGTTAGCTACTTTAGAGGTTTAGCTGAAGCCGAAACCTTGGCGGCTGCTAACAAACGTGTTGGCAATATTCTTGCTAAGTTTGATGGTAAGTTATATGAAGTGTTTAATGATAAACTAGCACAAGAAGATGCTGAAAAATTATTAGCAAAAGTGTATAGCGATATTAAAAAAACTATATCGCCATTATTAGTGGAGCAAAATTATCAGGCAGCATTAACTGAATTGGCCGCATTAAAAGCACCCATTGATAACTTTTTTGATAATGTGATGGTAATGAGTGACGATGAAGCGGTAAAAATTAATCGATTAACGTTATTGAATCAAATACGTAATAGCTTTTTAGCAATTGCTGATATATCCGTCTTACAATAAACATTGTTTAAGACTTAAAAAAGGACCAGTGATATGGTCCTTTTTTGTGGGTAAACATTAAGCTTTTTTAATTAAATATAGATAAGGTTTACCGCTAATATTTTTTGCTACTAATTCGTGCTCCATAAAACGACAAAAACTAGGGATATCTCTCGTGGTGGACGGGTCATCAGCAAGTATTAATAAAGTGTCGCCTGAATCAATTTTTCGGATTTTTAAGCGTATCATCATTACAGGCTCAGGGCAGCGAAGACCTATGGCGTCTAACTGGTGATTAGCGTGTTCAAAAAGGGATTTATTCATAAGGTAGAAAATACTAATTTATTATCCATTTAATTGTTGATAATAACTAAAAAAAATAAAAATCTCAGAAAATAAATACTCTATAATCAAAATAAGCGTTAGAATTAAAGTAGTCAAAGACGTAATTATACTAATCCTATTGATTTATGGGATAATTGAATTTTCTCTATCTTAGGAAAAAACATGCGATTTACAACGACAACTCTAGTCGTTTTTTTACTCACCTTTAATATATTCGCAGATAAAAAAAGTATTGCTGCTGAAGGTTTGGAAGCAAGAAATACTTTTTTAAAAGCGGAGAAGCTGTTATGGCAACCAGACAGTCCACGCTTTAAAGTATTATATAATCAGTTACATTACTATTCGCTACAACCCTATTTAGACCAGCAAATTTTAATCAATCATATGTCACTGTCTAAAGTGGCTGATATCGATGCCTTTCTTAAAAAACACCAAGGTTCTCCACTAGATTGGCCGTTAAGGGCGAAATGGTTGACCTATTTAGCTAAAAAAAACAAACTAAAGCTATTTCTTGAGTATTATAAACCTACCTCAAATGTAGTATTAACTTGTTTATATTATCGATACCAACTTTTATCCGGGGTACATAAAAATACAGTATTACCTCAAGTCACAAAATTATGGACAGTAGGAGAGTCACAAGATAAAGCATGTGACCCTCTATTTCAGCAGTGGGAAAAGGCCGGTTATCAGACCGATAATATTGTTTGGCAGCGACTAAAATTAGCAGCAGACGGCGGCAAGCACACCTTAATTCCTTATCTTGAAAAAAAACTACCGGAAAGAGAGCAGTATTTAGGTGGTCTTTGGAGGAAAGTTAGAAGTGATCCCTCTTACATCAGTAAATTAAGTCGCTTTCCTAATAAATCAGCCAAAGAGGCTGAAATAATGGTTTACGGTTTAAAGCGCCTAATATGGCGGGATCAAAATCTAGCCATCAAAACTTATAAAAAATCATTAAAAGTATTTGAGTTTTCAAAACATCAACAGAGTTTTATTACCCATAAATTTGCGGTTGCGTTAGCAAGTAAAAATCATAAAAAATCTAAATATTGGCTAAATCAGGTAGACGTTAATTCACTGACCAAGAAAATAGTAGAGTTACGACTCACAGGGCTAATCAAACAACAAGAGTGGGACACTCTTATTGTTGAGCTGGTTCACTTACCTGATCGATATAAAAATACTCTTAAATGGAAGTACTGGTATGCCAGAGCGTTAATTGAAACTCAAGAAAAAAACAGAGGGCAGAGCTTGTTAAAGTTATTGGCAAATGAGAGGCATTACTATGGCTTCCTTGCCGCAAGTACTTTAAACCTTCCAGCTAATTTACAACACAAGCCGATAGCGATAACTGAGCAAGAAAAAACTAAAGTATTAAAAAGTTTTGCCGCTAAAAGGGCCTTTGAACTTTTCTATTTGAACAGGACCCATCAAGCACGCAGAGAATGGGATTATTGGCTACAAACATTAAACAAAAGACAAAAATTAGTCGCATCAAAATTAGCTTATGATGCAAAGTGGTTTGATAGGGCTATTTTTACATTACCCCGAGAAGGCTACTTAGATGAAGTTGAGTTACGGTTTCCTGAGGCCTATGAAGAAAAAATAAATCAACACTCTAAACAACATAAAATTAACCCTACTTGGACTTTTGCTATAACAAGACGTGAAAGTTCATTTATGTCGGATGCTAATTCAGGGGTAGGAGCTAAAGGTCTAATGCAACTTATGCCTAGAACGGCTCAAGAGCTAGGATATATAAACAGCTCAGAGATGGGTTTGTTTGACGCTACAAGTAATATTAAGTTGGGTACTAAGTACTTAAGAAACTTGTTAGATATGAGTGAAGGTAATCAAGTGATAGCGACAGCATCCTACAATGCAGGGCCATATAGAGTAAAGTCCTGGTTGAAAAATAGTGAATCTTTACCTGCAGATATTTGGATTGAAACAATTCCTTTTAAAGAAACTAGGGAATATGTAAAAAGTGTCTTAGCTTATCAGCAAATTTACCAAATTAAGGCTGGTCAACTTGACTCAGTTTTTGATCAAGTGATAAAAATGAATATACCAGATAAGTGATTCTAACGGTTTTAACTTCACAGTTTGAGTATATTGAAAAGTTGTTAACTTAAAAAACATCCTGACTGTGTTATGATTTAGATTATTGAAAAATGCTAAAAAGAGAATATACAATGACAACACTAAGTCAACTTTATCGCACCCATATCGCTGAACTACAACAAAGATCTCATACTGTTTTAGCAAGAGAAAATATTGAAGGTTTGGTTATCCATTCTGGACAGGAGATAAAGGTATTTCTTGATGATTATAGTTATCCTTTTAAGGTAAACCCTCATTTTAAACATTGGTTACCACTGGTGGATGTACCGAATTGTTGGCTTATTATTAACGGGAATGATAAGCCGGTATTAATTTATTATCAGCCGATAGACTTTTGGCATAAAGTTACTAAACTTGAAGATAGCTTTTGGAGTGAATATTTTGACATCAAAGTACTAACTAAAGCGACAGATGTTGATAAACACTTACCTTATGATAAAAAGGGTTTTGCTTATATTGGTGGTCATGTTGAGGTAGCAAAAGCATTGGGTTTTGAATTAATAAATCCTGAAGGTACCTTAAACTATTGCCATTATCATCGCGCTTACAAAACGGGCTATGAACAAGAGTGTATGCGTCAATCTAATGCTTTAGCTGTTAAAGGTCATAAAGCGGCAAAGGCTTCGTTTTTACAAGGATCATCAGAGTTTGATATTCAACAAACTTACCTTGAAGCAGTCCACCATACAGCTAATGAAACGCCTTATGGCAATATTATTGCTTTAAATGAGAATACCTCAATATTACACTACACCGCATTAGATCGAGAGGTACCACAAGCACATCGCTCATTTTTAATTGATGCCGGAGCAAATTTTCATGGTTATGCGTCAGATATCACCCGTACATACTCATTTAAACGCGATCATTTTGCCGAGTTAATAGCTAGAATGGACCAATTAATGCTAAATGCGGTAAGTAACCTTAAGCCAGGTTTGAGTTATGTTGATTTACACATAGCGACTTATCGAGATATTGGTAACGTGTTGGTTGAATTTGGCTTGATCAATGTTAATGTTGATACAGCAGTTGAAAGTGGCATTATCTCGACGTTTTTCCCGCACGGACTTGGACACCACTTAGGTCTACAAACACATGATATGGGTGGTTTTATGGCTGATGAACGTGGTACGCATGTCAATACTCCAGAAAAACACCCTTTTTTAAGAAATTCAAGAATAGTAGAAGCTAATCAGGTGTTTACTATAGAACCGGGTTTATATTTCATTGACTCTTTGTTGGAGAGCCTCAAGCAATCAAAAAACACTGATATGATTAATTGGGCAAACATTGATAAGTTCCGTCCGTTTGGTGGTGTTAGAATTGAAGATAACATTATTGTCCATCAATCACATAATGAAAACATGACGAGAGATTTAGACTTAGGTTAATTAAAGTACTATGTCAGATGAGTTCGAAATTGCGACGAATAAAGTTGAAAATGAAACGATTGTTAATCGTAGTCGCTTTATTTGTTACTTAGCACCTTGTCATTCAAATCAAGAAGTTAAAGAGTTAATAAAAAAATATCAAAGCATTCACCCCCATGCAAGTCACTATTGTTATGCTTTTCTAACAGGATCGCCTGAATATAATCAAGGCTATGGCTTTTCTGATGATGGCGAGCCATCTGGTACTGCGGGTCGGCCGATGATGTCAGCTTTACAGGGCTTAGGTGTTGGCCAAATTTGTGCCGTGGTTGTCCGATATTTCGGTGGAACTAAACTTGGGACAGGAGGCTTACAACGTGCTTATGCTAGCAGTGTTAGGCAAGCACTAACATTTTTAAAGACAACAACCAAAATTCCTATGGTAGACAAAACCTTAGCGTGTCAATATACTCAAGTTAATGATGTTATGCATTTGGTTAAACAAATAGGTGGCTTGGTTGTTAATCAAAACTTTCAGGAAAGTGTATTATTTACCTTGTCGATTCCATGCACTAAGCTTGATACCATTACGAAACAATTAGAAACTTTATCTGCAGGTCAGTTGATATTAAAACCCCTCGCAGAAAAAAATAAATAAAATTTTCAATACCTATTATCTAGAGTAGAAAAATAATAACGTGCAATATAAAAACATAATACGTATTTTAGGTTTATTAGTCGCACTACTTAGTGTCACTATGTTACCACCTGCATTAGTTTCTTTACTGTATCGAGATGGTGGTGGTGTGCCATTTTTAATGGCATTTTTACTGTGCCTAATTACCGGTGGATTGTTTTGGTATCCAAACCGTAATGAAAAAAGTGAGTTGAGGGCACGTGAAGGTTTTCTTATTGTTGTTCTTTTTTGGTTAGTGCTTGCCAGTTTCTCAGCTATTCCTTTAATGTTATTAAATGAACCTAACTTCTCTGTTGCTGATGCAATATTTGAATCCTTTTCCGGTCTTACAACGACTGGAGCGACTGTTCTCAGTAATATAGACGGCTTACCTCATGCTGTTTTATTTTATCGTCAACAATTACAATGGTTGGGTGGTATGGGGATCATTGTTTTAGCTGTTGCCGTGCTACCGATGCTAGGTATTGGTGGTATGCAGTTATACCGTGCTGAAACGCCAGGGCCGGTAAAAGATTCGAAAATGACACCTCGGATAGCCGATACCGCTAAACACCTGTGGTATATTTACTTGTCGCTAACCATTCTTTGTACCTTGGCCTATTGGTCGGCTGGAATGTCAGGCTTTGATGCTATTTGCCATGCCTTCTCTACTATTGCGATTGGCGGGTTCTCTACTCATAATGCCAGTATGGGTTATTTTAACAGTTCTACCATTAACTTTGTCTGTGTCTTTTTTCTCATTATTGCTGGTATTAACTTTGCGCTCCATTATGCGGTGATACAAAGTAAATCATTAAAAAATTATATTTATGACCCTGAATTTCGGGTGTTTATTGCCATTCAAGTGGTATTAACCTTAATATGCTTCGCTGTTTTGGTGTCCCATGGTACCTATCAAAGTAGCGATCAAGCTTTTGAGCAAGCACTATTTCATTCTGTTTCAATTAGTACTACGGCAGGTTTTACTTCAACACCAGTGGACACCATTCCATTTTCTTTGTGGCCAACGCTTTTACCTTTACTATTGGTTTTTGCTAGTTTTATCGGTGGCTGTGCTGGAAGTACAGGTGGTGGTATGAAAGTTGTGCGTATTACCTTATTGTATCTTCAGGGAATTAGAGAGCTTAATAAACTCGTTCATCCTAAGGCTATATTTTCGATAAAACTTGGCCATAAGGCTTTACCTGATAGGGTTGTTGAGGCTGTTTGGGGTTTTTTCTCTGCTTATGCTGCAGTCTTTGTTTTTTGTATGTTGTTGTTGTTGGCTGCTGGTATGGACAATATAACCGCCTTTACCGCAGTTGCCGCTTGCATGAATAACCTAGGTCCTGGCTTAGGAGATGTTGCTGCCAACTATTCATCCATTAGTGATTTTAGTAAGTGGGTCTTAGTTGTTGCTATGTTATTTGGTCGTTTAGAAGTATTTACTTTATTGGTCTTATTTACACCAAGTTTTTGGAAAAGTTAAAAATAAATCGCACTTACCTGAAATAACTTCTCAACATCATAAATATACCGTTTGTTAATTAAAAACAGAATAACATGATCTTCTTCCATTATAACGGTGGTTGAATGAGCGATAATAACTTCGCTGCCTCGAACGATTGCACCAATTGCCGCGCCCGGTGGAAGTCTAAGTGATTTTATTTCTCTACCAACAACTTTAGATGATTTATCATCACCCTTAGCGACAATCTCTATTGCCTCTGCAGCGCCACCACGTAAACTATAAACGTTATCAATAGCACCTCGTCGTACATGGGTTAATAACGCTGATATAGTCGCTTGTTGGGGTGATATAGCAATATCAATACCACTGCCATGTACTAAATCGATATAAGCATCACGTTGAATGAGCACCATGGTTTTTCGAACGCCTAATTTTTTAGCAAGTAATGACGACATAATATTAGCTTCATCATCATTGGTTACCGCAATAAAAACATCAAATTGATCGATATGTTCTTCAAGTAACAACTCTTGATCAGATGAATCACCAGTAAAAACCAGCGTGTTTTTAAGCTCTGATGCTAATTTTTTTGCTCGTTCAGGAGAGCGTTCTATTAATTTAACTTGATGATTGTTTTCTAAAATACTTGCAAGTCCAGCACCGATATTACCACCGCCAGCGATCACGATTCTTTGATAGGAGGATTCCAACTTTTGTAATTCACTCATAACAGCACGAATATGTATACTGGCTGCAATGAAAAAAACCTCATCATCTGCTTCAATAACGGTTGTAGCTAAAGGTCTTATCGGCTTTCCATTTCGATAAATTGCGGCAACACGGGTTTCTACATTAGGAATGTGTTCTTTTAATGTTGATAAAGCATGGCCAACAAGTAAGCCGCCGTAATAAGCTTTTACTGCCACTAAACTAATTTTTCCATTACCAAATTCAAGCACCTGAAGGGCGCCAGGATAATCAATTAAACGAGCAATATCACGGGTAACTAGATGCTCAGGTGCGATAATATGGTCAACCGGAATATTCTGATTATGAAATAATTGTTTTTTGAATTTGAGAATTTGATTGGATCGTATACGTGCTATTTTAGTGGGAGTGGAGAATAGCGAATAAGCGACTTGGCAAGCAATCATGTTAGTTGAGTCGTCACTGGTAACGGCAATAACCATATCAGCATCTTCTGCTCCAGCATTTTTTAAAACTTCTGGGTGAGAGCCGTTACCAGCAATAACTTGTAAGTCCATTTTATCTTGAAGTTCACGAAGTCGTTCGCCATCAACATCAATGAGGGTGATCTCATTGTTTTCACCCACTAGATTTTCAGCTAATGTTCCACCAACTTGGCCAGCGCCTATTATTATTATTTTCATCTTTACTTACTTAGAGTTACTTATTAACTTTTTTAATTTTGCATAATAAAAACCATCCATTGATGGCCGATTCTGCTTATTTGGCTGAGCTAACAATTGCCAACCAATATTATTTTCAGCTTCAGGTATTGATATTAGCTCTGCATCTGTTTGTTTGGTAATAAAGTCTTTAATTTGTTCACTATTTTCTTCTGGCAAAATACTGCAAGTTGCATATAGCAAAGTACCACCGGGTTTAAGTAAAGACCATATGTTTTTTAAGATTTGCTGCTGTAATACTTTTAAGGTATCAATATCTTTCTCTTTTCGAAGCCATTTAATATCAGGGTGACGTCTAATAACGCCGGTTCCAGAGCAAGGTGCGTCGAGGAGGATTCGATCAAAAAGTTGATTATCCCACCAAGTGTTCGGATTGGCCGCATCACCAGTAATGACATTGGCGCTCAGTTTTAGCCGTTGCAAATTTTCATTGACTCTAATTAAACGAGTTTCTTCTATATCAATCGCGGTTACTGAAGCTAAATTTGGTGTGTGTTCCAAAATATGACAGGTTTTACCACCAGGGGCAGCACAACAGTCTAGAACAACATCACCTTTTTGTGCATCGAGTAATCGTGCTGCTTGTTGAGCTGCGCCATCTTGAATAGATACCCAACCCTCTTGAAATCCTGGTAACTTATTAACATCAATGGCTTGGCTTAAAGCTATTGCGCCGGTTGAAGGTTCTATAAATTGATAGTCGATTTGCGCTTCATCAAGTAATTTTTGGTATTGACTTATATGATGATGTTTTTGATTGACCCTAAGCCACATAGGTGGCTTTTCTTGGTTAGCCAATAAAATACTCTGCCACTGTTCCGGATAGGCCGCGCGTACTTTTTTAATAAACCAACTCGGGTGATTGAACTTAATGGCATCAGGGAGAGGTTTAGTGTCTATATCATCTGCATTTTGCGCAGACTCTTGTTCTGATTGAAACTTTCGTTGATAGTTACGTAAAACGGCATTAATTAAACCTTTTAAGTGTTTGTTTTTAAGCTGAGCTGTTGCCGATACCGTTTCACTTACGGCAGCATGATCAGGAATACGGGTATATTTTATTTGATAAACGCCAACTAAAATTAAAAAATGAAAAACACGTTGTTTACCGGTTAATGGTTTATCCATTAATCCCTGAACATCGTTTTCTAATTCAGGTAGAAAACGTAATACGCCATAACATATTTCCTGTAATAACCCTTTATCTTTACCTTCGACTCTGTCTTGTTGTTTGGGTAATTCATCAGCCAAACTTCTGCCTTGATCAACAACAGCATACATACATTTGGCCGCTAATGCTCGAATGTTAATATTCATTGAATACCTTCAGTGATAGTGTCAGAAAAACCATTAATTAATTGTCCTGCTTTAAACCAATCAGCTCTGCCATTGATCATATCTTTAACAGGTAGTGCTTTTTTTCCAGGTAGCTGTAAAGTTTCAAGACGAATTCCACCTTGTCCCGTTGAAACAATAATGCCTCCTTTGTCAACAGCAATAATAGTCCCGGCACCAGTGTTATTATCACTTATGTTAATAACACTGGCTTGCCATACTTTTATTTTATGGGGAGCATTTTTTTGATCAATGAAGGTAAATTGGGCTACGGGCCAAGGGATGTAAGCTCTTATTTTACGATCTAAAACTTCAGCGGTTAATTGCCAATTCAATTCTGCTTCATTTTTATCTAATTTTGCTGCATGGGTTGAAGCATCATTATCCTGCACTATTTGTGGGTAATTACCTGTATCCATCAAATTTAGGCCTTCAAGTAAGGTATCTGGGCCTAACTCAGCTAACTTTTCATATAAACTGGTACTAGTATCTATTGAGGTAATGGCACACCGGGTTATTAAAATCATCGCGCCAGTATCAAGACCTTTATCCATTTGTATTAAAGTGACACCTGTTTCACTATCGCCAGCCTCTAAAGAGCGTTGAATAGGAGCTGCACCTCGCCATTTAGGTAATATTGAACCATGAACATTTATGCAGCCTAATTTAGGGGCAGATAAAATCACTTCAGGTAACAATAATCCATAAGCGACAACCACCATTACATCGGCATTATAACTTATGAGTTGTTGCTGAACTTCTTGCTCTTTAAAATTGACTGGCTGCTCGACAATAAGCTTATTAGTTAATGCTAATTCTTTAGTGGCGCAAGCGGTAAGTTTTCTTCCGCGTCCAGCTGGTTTATCCGGTGGGCAATAGACCGCAACAACTTGGTGCTGTGATTTTATTAATGCAGCTAGATGTTTGGCTGCAAAGTCAGGTGTTCCTGCGAAAATAATTCTTAAAGCTTTTGACAAGTGGAAATCCTACTAAATTTAATGTTACTTGCTATTTAAACGTGCTTCTTTTTCAAATTTTGCTTTAATACGTTGACGTTTTAGAGGAGATAAGTAATCAACAAATAATATGCCTTGTAAATGATCAAGTTCATGTTGAATACAAATACTCAGTAACTCATCACCATCAAGAGTAAATTCTTTACCATTTTTATCTAAAGCTTTAACGGTAACTTGGGCGTGTCGGTCAACTTTAGCGTAGCAGCCTGGAACAGACAAACAACCTTCCTCATTAACTAACGTTTTTTCACTTTTATTGATGATTTCTGGATTAATTAATACTAACGGTTCTTTTTTGTCTTCAGAAACGTCTATAACAACTATTCTTTGGTGAATATTTACTTGAGTAGCGGCTAAGCCAACGCCATTTTCTTCATACATAGTGTCAAACATGTCATCAACTATGCCCCTGATTTCGTCATTTACTTCAGCGACGTTAATTGCCTTAGTGCGTAATCTATTATCTGGAAAGCTTAATACAGTTAAAATTGTCATAATATTGCAAATTTATTAGCGATAATGCTTATTGAGTGTTATGTTTCAATTTTAGCCATTAATTATAATTAATCATAGTGGTTTAAGCCAAAAGCATTAAAATGGATAGTTCATATGCTAAAAAAAATACTTTTATCGCTTGTTTTTTGTACAGTCTCTCTACTTTCTGTGGCAGATGAACTTCGACTAAATGAAGATGCCCCTAAAAAATATGTTGTTAAGAAAGGTGATACGCTTTGGGATATATCAACAATATTTCTTGATCAGCCTTGGTTGTGGCCTAAATTATGGCGTTTAAACCCTGAGATCACTAACCCACATTTGATTTACCCTGGTGATGTATTAAAACTTGTTTATGATGAGCAGGGTGAACCTATGCTGGTAATTGAAGAACCAATTATTGTGGTAAAAGAAAAGCCTACTTATAAATGGTCACCCCAAGTGAGAGAAAAATCTAAAGAAAAACCTCTCAATATTTTACCATTAGAAGTGATTGCACCTTATATTCGCTATGAAAATATTCTAATTGAAGAACAGATTGATACATTACCTTATATTATTGGCAATGATGAAGGACAAAAGTCGGGCATTGATAATTTCAATGTTTACGTCAATGCTAATTTAGTTATTGCTAAGACTTATGGAATTTACCATAAAGGTGATGAGATAATTGACCCAGAAACTAAAGTTTCTTTAGGTTATTCGGCTGTTTTAGTGGGAACAGGCCAAACTGTTCGTATTGGTGATATGGCGAATAAAAAACCAGCAACGCTTTTTGTTAACTCAGCTACTCGTGAGATTCGTGCGGGGAGCTTTGTAGTGCCTGTTCACGAAGGGCAATTATTACCCTCCTACTTTACGATGAGATCTGCTGATCAAAACCTCAGAGGCGCTATTATTAAATCACTTTCAGAAGTGCGTGAGTTTAGTCAATTGGAAGTGGTCATGATAAACCGTGGTAGCGAACATCAAGTTCGATTAGGTGATGTTATGGCTATACAGCGTAAGAGCCCTAGTGTTGTTGAAACTAAAGAGGGTCCTAAATATGAGAGCGAAGTTTCGCGTTGGTATAAAATAGGTGATCCGGACTATGAGCTACCAGAGGAGAAAATAGGTCGTATGATGGTTTTTAAATTATATGATAAAACAAGTATGGCACTGATATTAACGACGAGTAAATCCGTTAGATTAAAGGATGTTATAACAGCCCCATAAGCTATTAACCAGCCAATTTATTTGGCTTTTGGGAATTATAATAAATTTTTATCGGCCAGTTCTTAAGGAGAAGACATGTGCCAAAAACCCATCAAGAATATTGGTTAGCTTTGAAGTTTGTACCACGGCTAGCTGTTCATAAAAAGTTAGCATTAGTTGAGACGTATGGTTTAATTCAGCTTTTTCAATCACCTGAATTAATAATTACTTGTAAGTTAACAGCTAGTCAAAGATCTGCCTTTACTCATCCTGACTGGGGAAAGATTGAAAAAATAATTGGTAAAAGCTTAAGTTGTCAAAGTGAGATTATCTGTTTTGATGATCAACGATACCCTAAGTTGCTGCAAGCAATTTATGATCCCCCATTAGTGCTTTTTATTCAAGGTGACAGCAAGTTACTCAACACAAATCAAATAGCGATTGTCGGTAGTAGATCAGCGACTGTTAGTGGCCGTGATAGTGCGGGTAAATTTTCTTATCAGTTGGTCGAACATAATTTAGTGATCACAAGTGGTATGGCTTTAGGTATTGATGCTGCTGCTCATAGAGGTGCGTTACAAGCCAAGGGTAAAACTATTGCGGTTGTTGCAACGGGGTTAGACAAAGTTTACCCTTCACGACATAAGCTTCTTAGCCAAGAAATTTTACAATCGGGGGGCCTAATCGTTAGTGAATTTGTTCCTGGTACTCTGCCAAAAGCTGGCCATTTTCCCAAAAGAAATCGTATTATTAGCGGCCTAAGCCAAGGGGTACTTGTTGTTGAAGCTGAAGTTAGGAGTGGTTCATTAATTACTGCCCGTTGTGCTCTTGAGCAAGGTAGGGATGTTTTTGCTATCCCAGGTTCTATCAATAATTCATTAGCTAAAGGATGTCACTGGTTAATTAAACAAGGGGCTGCACTTGTCGATGACGTCACCGATATAGTAGGGGAGTTGGCCGTATTAAATAATCAACCATCTACGAAGGAAAATAACTGTCAACAGGACTTGTTTAACGATCCATTATTAGCTAGTGTTGAATATGAAGTCACTCCAATTGATATTGTGGTTTCTCGGAATACATTACCGGTAGAGGTAGTATTAACCCGATTAACAATGCTGGAGCTAAAGGGGCATGTTGTGGCTGTACCCGGAGGCTATATTCGATTAAATAGGGGCTAATTATGTTCGATATACTGATGTACCTTTTTGAAAACTATATTCATAGTGAAGCTGAGGTTATGGTTGATCATGATCTACTTACTGATGAGTTGACCCGTGCTGGGTTTCATCAAGATGAAATTTATAAAGCGCTTACTTGGTTAGAAAAACTAGCCGCATTACAAGATAATGATGCTCATCCTTATCTAACTCGTACTGCAAGTAAATCAGTTCGTATATACACTAGTGAAGAGATGGAATTACTTGACACTGAGTGCCGTGGTTTTTTAATGTTTTTAGAACAAGTCAAGGTACTGGACTTCACCACCAGAGAAATGGTTATTGACCGAGTAATGGAACTTGATACCCAGTACTTCTCAATGGAAGATCTTAAATGGGTGGTACTTATGGTGTTATTTAATGTGCCAGGTAAAGAAAATGCATATTCACAAATGGAAGATTTGATTTTTGATGAGCAAGAAGGTCCACTGCACTAATATCTTTATAATACTAGCTGTTTCATGACATAATCTTGCTGCGAATAATTGAGGATATTATGTCAGATTCAGATAAAGTTTTATTTACCCGTCATGAACACGCACTTGAAAAACCTTATGAAGTTTGTCCTGATTGTGGCGCGGATGTCATCGTCAAATATGGTAAGTCAGGCAGTTTTTTAGGTTGCTCAAATTACCCTACTTGTCAATATACTCGTCCTATTGTTGAACACGAACGGATTGAAAATAATATACTTGCGGGCACTGAGTGTCCTTTATGCAATAACAACTTAGCGGTAAAACAAGGCCGTTATGGCATGTTTATTGGTTGTACAAATTATCCTGAATGTCAGCATATTGAAGAAACGCATCACCAAGATGACGTCAATGTTGCCTGTCCTAAATGTCAGAAAAACGGCAAGAGTGGTGAGTTATTTGAAAAAACTAACCGCTATGGTAAGACTTTCTATTCTTGTAATAATTACCCTAAATGTAAATATGTTTTAAATCACCCTCCTATTACACAGCCTTGTCCTGAATGTGATTCTACAGTGTTAGTAAAGCGTCAAATGGCAAATGGCGAGGTGTTATTTTGTCCAGAAAAGAAATGCACCTATAAGAGTAAACCTATATAATATAACCCATTAATTTTATTAACCCTTTTATTCACTTTTTTAAACTTATGGAGAATTATTATGACATCAACTTTTGTTGCAATTTTAATGGGTTCAGATTCTGATTTACCCGTTATGCAAGCCACTATCGATATCTTAAAAAGTTTTGATATAACTCACGAGGTTCGTGTTCGCAGTGCTCACCGAACACCAGATGCTGCTAAAGCGTATGTTAAAGATGCAGAGGAACGAGGCTGTAAAGTGTTTATTTGTGCTGCTGGTTTAGCTGCTCATTTAGCTGGTGCTGTTGCCGGTATGACTACTCGCCCTGTTATTGGTGTTCCAATAGATTGTGGGCCATTGCAAGGCCATGACGCATTACTTTCTACTGTAATGATGCCGGGTGGTATACCAGTTGCCACTGTTGCTATTGGTAAAGCAGGCGCTAAAAATGCCGGTTATTTAGCCGCACAAATTTTAGGAATTGCTGATCAATCGATGGCCGATAAAGTGAAAGCTGAACGTTTAGCAAATGCTGCTGCATTATTAGCTAAAGATGACGCTATGCAAGCTAAACTATCTTAATTTTGAGTTAATTATTAGGATCGATAAATGTTAAAAGGGTCTATTGTAGATATTTTCCATCAAGGTGGAATTATTGCCTACCCAACAGAGGCTGTCTTTGGTTTAGGTTGTGACCCTGATAATGAAAAAGCAATAGAGAAACTACTCGCACTTAAAAATAGGTCTAAAGATAAAGGTCTTATTTTACTTGCGGGTAACTATTCTCAAGTTTTACCTTATATCAATGACAACGAAATTCCACAAGATAAGCGTTGCAGTGTTTTGGCTAGGTGGCCAGGACCTATTACTCAAATATTACCAGCAAATATAAACCTGTCACCGTTAATTTCTGGCGCCTTTAATACGGTCGCCGTAAGAATTACTAATCATCCTGATATTGTTGAATTATGTAGACAAACCTCTAAACCCATTATTTCTACCAGTGCTAATTTATCTGGCGAACCGACAGTTAATAGTTGGCAAGAAGTTTTGCAACAGTTTCCATATCAACTTGACTATATTTTAAAAGGTCAGACATTAGGTTTGACTAAACCCTCTACTATTATAAATGCACTTTCTGGAGCTGTAATCCGATCATGAGTGAAGCAACAACAAATGACAAAGTCCCTGACATTCTTCAAGTTATAGACTTTTTAAAAATATTACAGGATAAAATCTGTCGGGCAATGGAGCAGGTAGACGGCTCTGGAAAGTTTATTGAAGATAATTGGCAGCGGAAAGCGGGTGGTGGTGGTCGGACACGAGTAATGACCGATGGAGCCATTATTGAACAAGGGGGGGTAAATTTTTCGGTGGTCTCTGGTGATCAATTACCACCATCTGCAACCGCCCATCGACCAGAACTTGCGGGTCGAACTTGGCAAGCTTGTGGTGTTTCATTAGTTATACATCCTAAAAATCCTCATATACCGACATCACATGCCAATGTTCGTTTTTTTATTGCTGAAAAAGAAGGTGAAGAGCCTGTATGGTGGTTTGGTGGTGGTTTTGATTTAACACCATTTTATCCTGTTAAAGAAGATGTCGTTCATTGGCATCAAACTGCTAGTGATCTATGCCAAGCTTTTGGTGAAAACGTCTATAGTGACTATAAAAAGTGGTGCGATGAATATTTTTATTTGAAGCATCGCGATGAAACTCGTGGTGTGGGTGGCTTATTTTTTGATGATCTCAATAAGTGGGACTTTGATACTTGCTTCAATTATATTGCCGCTATTGGTCAAGGTTTTATTGATGCTTATATTCCTATTATTAATAGGCGAAAAGAAACCCCATATACAGAACAACAAAGACAATTTCAATTATACCGAAGAGGCCGCTATGTTGAATTTAACTTAGTGTTTGACCGTGGCACACTGTTTGGTTTGCAATCAGGGGGTCGTACTGAATCGATATTGATGTCAATGCCACCACTAGCTCGTTGGGAATACAATTTTCAACCTGAAAAAGGCAGCGCAGAGGCAAAACTCAGTGATTATTTAGTACCACAAGACTGGTTAAGTCAGTAAATTAAAATTTTATAAGTAGTATATTATGGATCAGTATCGCGTATTTGGTAACCCAATAAAACAGTCTCGCTCACCATTTATTCATCAATTTTTTGCTAAAGAGACCGAGCAAAAAATTAACTATGAAAGTGAGTTAGTCGCTATAGATAGTTTTGATGAAAAAATTATAAAATTTATGGGTGAACAAGGTAAAGGCGCTAATATTACCGTACCCTTCAAAGAGCAAGCATTAGCTCTATGTGATCAACTCAGTGAGCGAGCTAGATTGGCTGGTGCCGTTAACACATTGAGTTTTATTGATGGTGTAATATTAGGTGACAATACAGATGGATTAGGCTTAGTTCAAGACTTACAACGTAACAATGTCCACTTGAAAAATAGCAGGATATTATTACTCGGTGCTGGCGGCGCAGCAAAAGGCGTTATTTTACCGTTGCTTGACCAACATCCTCAGATGATTGTTATTGCTAACCGAACCGTGAGTAAGGCAGAAAGTATCTGTAAGCAATTCAATTTACATGAGAATAAAAGCAAATTAAGGGCGTATGGTTTTGATGATGTGACGGATCAAAACTTTGATATTATTATCAACGCTACTTCAGCTAGTTTGAACGGTAAAATCCCCCCAATATCAGGACAACTTGTTGGCGCTGATGTTGTTTGTTATGACATGGTTTATGGAAAAGAACTAACACCCTTTTTAAAATGGGCAAAAAACGAAGGTGCAGATCATATAATCGATGGTTTGGGCATGTTAGTGGGACAAGCTGCGGAAAGCTTTGCCATATGGCGAGGGATAAAGCCAGAAGTAGAATCGGTAATTACCAGTTTAAGAAAATCCCTAGCGGCGGAATAGTAATGAACCAAGCAATATTATTTAATGACGACTTCAGCTTTGATGATAAAGAGGATGCTTGGTATTTGACCGCTCAACTATCAGGACAGGCTGTCATGATATATTTTCATTCGAAGCAGTTAATGCAATTATCAATGATTGATAATGATACTAAATTTGATTTAGAGGAAATAACTGAACTTTGGTTAGAAAAAAACGAGATTAACGGTAACATTATTCATATTAAGCTGTCCTAATAATTAATATTACCTTTTTGACCTTAGCGTTAGTATGCTGACCTTTATAGTACTGCTTGCATAATATACTCGTTTTTCAACTCAACATAATTAATCGCTGATTGTTTAAGGAAGCTCGCCTCTTTGTCTTTAAGTAATCGCATCTGTTTAACGGGGTTACCAACATAAAGATAACCACTTTTTAATACTTTATTTGGTGGTACTAATGACCCCGCACCAATAAAAACATCATCTTCCACAAAAACTCCGTCCATAATGATTGCTCCCATACCGACTAATATACGATTACCAAGGACACAGCCATGTAACATGCATTTGTGACCGACAGTAACATCGGCACCTATCGATAAAAGATTACCATTAGGGTTTCCAGCACTTTTACGAGTGACATGAAGAACAGTTCCGTCCTGTATATTAGTTCTTGCACCAATTGTAATGGTATTGACGTCACCTCGGGCTGCGACTAATGGCCAGATGCTAACATCATCAGCGAGGGTTATATCGCCGACTAATACTGCCGATGGATCAATATAAACATCGTTACCAATTTTAGGGCTAACGTCGTGATAAGACCGACCACGATTATTCGATAATGTACTTTTACTCATATATTAATCCAAAGAGCTAACAAGATAATTAAAACATACGTTATTTTAGCAAATTATCAGTGAATTGTTCTAATTAACGCTCGATAGAACAAAATAAGGCTGGGTGTTAAAGCAACTCGAATAGTTAAATAGTGATAAAATAAGTAATATATTGAGTAGCATTGTTTGTTTAAACATCAACAAATACAGGCTTTGTACGAAAAGAAAGCAGTTAAACAATTAATTCAAATTATTATCAAAAAAGGGTTGACGAAAAATGAAAACTCGCTAATATGCGCCTCCAGTTCAAAGGGGTAACCCAACGAGCTGTTTTGATACGTTAACACCTCAT
>Ga0307488_10000225_pt1 | contig 43731 bp, 35 predicted proteins | sample SB02metaG_FD_202248 | JGI IMG/M metagenome (GOLD analysis project Ga0307488, IMG submission 202248) | Sea-ice brine microbial communities from Beaufort Sea near Barrow, Alaska, United States - SB 0.2 | ecosystem: Environmental > Aquatic > Marine > Coastal | place: USA: Alaska | collected... | reverse complement strand
TTTTTACTGTTTTTAATTGTTTACATATAATATAATAAAAATATTTGACGCGGTAAAACATTTTAGCTAAAAATATAGATTTCTTCTGTAGCCGTGTCCACATGCATCATACCTACTCTTGTCGCTGGACTTGCACCAAAATCTTTTGGATTTCCTTCTGGTGCAGCTGCTGAGGCTGAAACTGCAACAAGCATTTGTGGAGCTCCTTGTGCATTTGGTGCAAAAACAGTTGCATTATGTGCAATTTGATCTTTAGATGTGATTACCCATCGATCTAAACTATCATCAAATCCAAGACCAGCTCCTATGTGTGTACCACCTGAACCAGCTGTTTGAACAATAATACCACCATCTCCACTATCAGAACCTGAGTTTAATAGTATAAATTGGTCATCTACATTAAGGTTTGTAACACTTAACTGTGTAGTATCGCCATTTACAATTAAATCTCCAGTAACAGTTAAATCATTTGCAATTGTAATATCATTTGCAAGCTTGGCTGATGTTACTGCTCCATCATTGATTTTGGCAGTTGTAACATTGGCGTCTAATATTTTGGTAGTTATTACTTTATCATCTAGTAGTGAAGTAACTCCACCTCTAGTCATTGTTACATCACCGGTTAAAGCAAATTCTGCTATTTTGTTATTTACATCTCCTATTAAGATTTTTCCATCTGAAAGAGGTGTTCCGACCAATGAATTTACAAATGATGCAGTACCTGTGAGATCTCCAACAAATCCTAAACTTGCACTTATTTTTCCTGATGCTGTTACATTTGTAGTAAGTGTTAAACCAGTAGTTGCAATACCCGTTACTTCATCTGTTATAATTCTACTTTGACTAATTGTACCTGCAGCAGAACCAGTAATATTACCAAGAATAGTTACAGTATCGGCTACATCGTTTCCTAGTGCAGTAGTTCCCGTGCCTATGATGTTTGCAAATGTTACATTTGAAGTTGTTTTTACATCTTGGTTTGCACCTCCTACATAACCCCATTGGTCATTTGAAATAGTAACAGAATCAATAGTTGCTAGTTGGGTTGCTTCACCTTGAGAAATGGACACGCCATTTATTTTGCCTACTGTAAATTGTCCAGCGGTGTTCATTGATACATCACCACTAACTTCTACGGCAGCTGCTTTATCGGAATCATTACCAACAAATATTGTTGCTGAGGCAAGATCTCCTCCTTTAATAGTAGCTGCATAAGAAGCTGTACCTGTGAGATCTCCAACAAATCCTAAACTTGCACTTATTTGTCCTGATGCTGTAACGTTTCCACCAACTAGAGATATTGTTGAACCAGTTATTGTTGTTTTATAACTTGGATTTCCAAGTGAATTTCCGTGTGTTGTTCCGAAAAGTGCCATTCGTTCGGTATTTCCCTTAAAAAGTAAACTATCTGATTGAAATACTATACCCGTATTTGGATCACTGTCATGGTAAATTGCTCGTGCACCATATGCGTTGTCAAAGTAAATATCACCACTTGCGCTAATATTACCTGATGATGTAATGTTTCCTTTTACAGTAACGTAGTCTGCTGTATCATTTCCTAACGCCCATGTACCTGAACTTGTAACGTTACCATTAATTGTTACAGTATCGGCTGTATTGTCTCCTAAAAGGGTAGTTCCAGCAACTGCAAAATTTCCTGCAATTGTAATATTATTTGCAAGCTTGTCTCCAGTAACTTGGTCATCTGCTATTTTACCAGTTGTTACTGCAAGATCATTGATTTTGCCGGTTGTTACCGCAAGATCATTGATTTTGGCAGTTGTAACATTGTCGTTTAATATTTTTATAGTTGTTATTGCATCATTTTCAATGGTTACAGCACCTGCATTGTTCATTGTTACTTCGCCACCTAATGATACAGCTGTTGCTAAATTTGAACCATTTCCAACAAACACCTTTGTAGATGCAAGATCTCCTGCTTCTATAGTTGTTGCATTTGAAGCTGTGCCTGTAAGGGCTCCAACAAATCCAAGGGATGCACTTATTTGTCCTGATGAAGTTATGTGAAGGTGTTGTGTGCTCGATCCACTAACTAGTACTTTTTTCCATGTTGCCATATTGTGTTCTCTTTATCTAATTATCTATATATAAATATATCCTAATAATGCTAATTGTCATCGCCCACATAAAATACACCATCTTTATAATATATTCCTCCTTCAATAGGAGTTGGTTCACTATCTGGAGCACCGAACACTGTTATTCCTTGTGTATTTACAGCCAACTTACTTGCATTTGATCCGACAGTTGGCATAGATACTATGAACGGTGAAACAAGACCTGAACCTGATATTAGAAGGCTTGATGACATGTGAACGCCAACATCAGATCTTAAGGATATTAATGTAGATGAAGTTATTATTAGGTTAGTAGCAGATCCCGTGATATACGCAGTTCCAGCTGATGACGCTGAAAGAGCTATTATTCCTCTTCCGGGAGTTATTCTAATATCTGCCATTTATGCGTCCCTTTCTGTTTGTAATGGTTGAATATCTTTTCTAGTTCCCTGTACAAAATAAAATGCATTAATACTTTTTGTAAGTAAATTGCTATTTTTAATAAGTATCTTAGTGTTGCCTATTTCTTCAACGTAGAGGTTTTGATGTTTTCCTATTGGCGTAAGCTGGACTGTTATTGAGTCTTCGTCAACCAATCCAATCCATTCTTCAGGAAGATCTATACAATTAGTATCAACCTTACCTCTAACATAAACAGCATGTTCTGGTCCTTCTAATACACCATATACTAATTTTTTACCTTGTTTAGTTGGATGTGGTATTACGAAAGATTTTTGACTTGCTTCTAATATACCAGAAATAGATATATTTCCACTTTGTGTAACATGTCCAAGTATTTCAATACTACCACTTCTTGCAACTAATAAATCTCGCCTTTGGTTGTAAGCATGACCGTCTCCGATTGTAAATATAGCATCTGTTACTCCATGGGTATTATTCATTCCAAGTACAATAGAACCACCTTTTGAACCAGAATTTACAAGTCGTGTACCAATTGCATGGTGACCATTTGTTGAGGTTGCAGATATATGATTATATGAACCTAAAACAATACCACCATCGTTATCTTCATTATGATTACCATAACCAAATACCATAGTCACATCACTAAGTCCCTTGTTTCCAGCACTACCACCTACAAAGTTGGCCAGACCTGATCCACTATTATAATATCCCATAACAATAGATCGAGCATTTTGATTTGTAACTGCATTTCCTTGACCTACAATTAAAGATTCTGCTCCGCCTACTATTGCATTATTTGGAATACCATTTTGACTGGCTCTTTCACCTACAATTAAAGAACCATCTATAATAGATACATCATCTCCCATTATTGTAGCTGGAATATTTGATTGTGCGTCTCTTGCAATTGATGTTACATTTATTGCACCTCCAAACCAGTTATGGCCTGTACCAGACATTGAGATTGTTCCACTACCAGTTATAGCCTTTAATACTACATCTTGACTAGAACTTATTATACAACTTGCTGTGACCTTGGATTTTATTAACAAATAATCATCACAATTACTACCTATTGTAGTATCACCTATTAGCGATCCAAGAACATTTAAGTTTTGGTTTATTACAGTATTTTGTGTTAAATATACTATTGGTCCAATTGCAAATTCATTTATAGTGGTTAAATTAAGAGTACCTCCTCCACCAATTATGTATGTACCACCATTGGTCATCACTGGAGCTGTTGAAACTATTAACGTGATACCAACTATTGCATTTCCAATTCCATTATCTGTGTTTGTTCCTCCAGATTCTTTTAGTGATTTTGCAGATACATATCCAGTTGCTTCATCCCATACCAAATAATGTTGATGTGAGAAGTTTTTTAATGAAGAAAGTATTAGTGGGAAATGATTACTAGATGAAAGAGTGGTTAATTGTTCATGTTTAGTACCAAAATGATTCGTAATCACATTTTGATTACCCTTTATAGTAACCGCAGATGAACTTTCTCCTGCATTCATGACATTTACATATAAAGCTCCTGCTTCTCTTCCTGCTGCAGTTGTTTGTACTTGTCCAACTATGCTTGCGAATGTTTTATCACTGTTACCGCCTTCTTCTTCAGTAACAGTGTCTGAAGTATAGAATATTCCTCCTATAAAGTCATTATCGGCTACTGTTGTAGTATCATTATGTAATGTTAATCCTAGTAAGCTACTTTGTGAGTTTGCAGATCCTGCTCCTAGACTTGTAAATTTATTTGATAATTTTAATCCACTATCAGGTTGGTGTGATAATATAATATCTTTGTCTGCGCCGAAATGAATGGTACTATAGTCTGTTTTGAGCCATAAATCTGCACTAGCTGTTGTATGCTGATCTGAATCGTCTCCTAGTGTTATTGTAGAACCAGTTATTGATGTTCTATAACTTGCATTTCCTATTGAATTTCCACCTGTTGTTGCAAAAACTGCAGATTGTTGGCCGTTTTCCTTTATAGTTATAGTATCTGACGCAAATTCTATACCCGTATTTGCATCATTGTCATGGAAAATTGCTCGTGCACCATATGCTCTGTCAAAGTAAAGATCTGCACTTATACTTACATTACAACTTGCAGTAACTGTTGCCTTTATATTTAGGTCATCCGTACAATCAACACCTAAAGTTACGTCTCCTCCAAGTGTGTGAATTCCATTAGGGTCACTTGCACTTATATTACCAGACGCTGTAATGTGATGGAATGTAGAAGAACCTCCAAATATGTGAATTCCATTAGGATCACTTGCACTTATGTTTCCAGATGCTGTGATATTTCCGAAGAAGTGGGCATCATTTATAAATGTGTTAAAAGGTCCAATAATAAATGTATCACCTACAGATAATGTACCTACTCCAGAATCTCCACCAGTTGCTGTAAGTTCTTCTAGAGATTTCCTATAAACATCACCTGTATTTTCATCCCATATAAGTGCATGTTGTCCGGTACCTTCATAAAAGTCATTAACACGAAGTGGGACTAGTCCTTTTGATGCTGCATAATTGTGGCCACTTTCGGAAATATGGAGTCTTCGTTGTGGATTATGTGTACCAATACCGACTAGTCCCTCGTGTATTATGGTCATTCTTTGCGTTTCTATAGATTTTCCACCAGTGTTTCTTGCATCATCTCCACCAGTAAAGAATCTTAGCTGTTGTCCTCGATTTCCTCTAGCTTGAATATTAATACTACCTTGAGGATTTCCTCCAGTTGTAATATGTAATACTTCCTGAAGTAGTCTTCTTCCTAATGAATCAATATCTCCTCCATCACCAATGTCATCTTGATTTGTATTTCCTTCAAACGTATCAGGATGATAGGATATACTACCTCCGGCCGCTCCTCTAGTTCCACCATATCCATAACTTGCACTAGAATTTAAGGCATTAACACTAATTGTTGCGCGCGGACCTCTCTCTGCAGGACTTGAATCTCCTGTTATGCCACCAGCTTCGGTAAATGCAGAAGCAGTTTCCCAATTGGTAACGTTAAGTGTGACACCAGTAGATGAACCACTATAAAACTGAGCTATTCTTGTTGAGTCGTTATTAAATGTTGCAACACCAGGTCCTTGTACACCAAATGCAAATTTACCACTACCAGTAAATACTGACATCGCAGAATGTGATAGTTGAATGGATCCTGTAAAATCAGCCCTATCATCTGCAGTGTCTCCGAACTTGGTACTACCACTCATATATATTATTGATGATGATACATATTGAGTATGGAATTCTTTACCGTATATTGTTCCACTTGCTGATATATCTCCTAGCACTGTTAATGTATGAGTGATGTTGGCTGAGGAAAAGTCTCCCACTCCAACCTTTCCAGTATGATATATGTCACCGTCTATCGTTGGGTCGGCCGTTCCTCCTTGAAGATACCAATCATTGTCTACACCATAACTGGCTGTTCCTATGAGATTTCCAGCAAATGATCCTGTAAATGAACCAGTTAATCTTGCATCTCCATCAAAGCTACCAGTAAATGAACCGGAAAAATTACCAGTTGCAGAACTTGCTGTCATGGAATGGAAAAATGCATTGCTAGCAGTAAGGTTTGTGATATAGGATACATCAGTATTTATTACTGTGATATTGTCTCCACCTATAATGAAAGTGTCACCAACAATATATGTATTTATACCGCCATTTATAGTTATTGATCGGTCAATATTTAGTATAGTATCACCAGTTATTTCACCAGTAAAGGAACCAGTAAAAGATCCTGTATTTGTGGCATATAATTCGTTAGATTCATTGATACAAATTGTTTTTGCATCAACACGAACTCCAATTGAATCTCCATCAACAAATTCAAATAAATCTGCACTAAAACTAGCTTGACCATGTAGCCAAGATCCCGACCTGTTGATATTTGTAACCGATACAGGATACGTAAAGGGGTCATGCCATCCTGCAACTCCTCCGGCAAAGTCGTGTTTTTCGCCAATTGATTGACTATGTAGTCCAAACATAGCTCCTTGATACCATGGAGAAAGTGTTCCAACAGATGCCGATCCATGGCCGTATGGATTACTACCAGTTATTGCAGAAAGATTTCCAGTGGTTGGAGTTGCTCCGATAAATTCTGCAGAAGTGACTCTATCATTAATTGCGGCATATACATGTAGTGCAAAGTTTTGGCGTGCGGCATGTGTTATATTATTTGAACTAGGTAAAGCATAAACATATCCTGAGAAACAGTCATATGCTGGATAGGCCTTTCCAATAAACAATCCATAATCCATTTTATATTCGTCAGTTAAATGATTGTCAAAATCTGCAGCTACACCATTAAGTGTATCTCTATAGTGGTAACCTTTTCCTGGACCTGCTACTGTTCCTGGATCTGTTTCGTCTACCATTGCGAAAACGATTACATTACTGTCTGGTTTTCCATCCCTTATTATTGGAGAATTTTCTAAATAATATGCAGATGAACTATATCCATGGGCTGCAAAATTATCTGAACCTACATAATCTCCATTCGACTCATCGTTTGTAGTAGTTCCAATTGGATACTCTCCCCATGTAACAGACGACATACTACCAGTAATACCTTGTCCTATACCACTACCGTCTATTCGTTGATTACCAACTGCTGGCCAAGACATCCAAGATAACCATCGCTCTGCTGGTAGTGTTCCACTTCCAGGTCCGCTTGTTCCTTGTCCTACATAAACGTTTCCTTTCCAATACGGGTATCTTTCCCGCATATCCTTTTCAAACTTGGTAATTACCCATTTTGTAATTAATTGTGGAGTATACCTTGATGCGCCACCACCATTGGGATTAGAATTGACAATGTTCATACTCGTATTGTCTATAAAAATATAAATGTTGGTATCGCCGTGAAGATGACAACAACAATTGTCTTTGTCCATAAATCCAAGTCCACAACCAAGGGCAATTGCACCTATTTCTTCTGATTGTGAATTATACATCAATACGTCACCATAGGTATTGTTGATATTTAGTGATTCTGTTATTTGTGTTATGTGTTGGTGACTGGCTGTAAGATTCGTAATGTGTGTTACATCTCCATTAAATATAGTTATACTATTTCCACCAACAATGAATGTGTCACCAACAATATATGTATTTATACCGCCATTTATAGTTATTGATCGGTCAATATTTATTATGCTATCACCAGTTATTTCACCAGTAAAGGAACCAGTAAAAGATCCTGTATTTGTGGCATATAGTTCATTGGATTCATTAATACAAATTGTTGTTGCATCTACCTTTACTCCAATAGAATTTCCATCTATGAAGTTAAATAAATCGCCACTAAACGTTGCCTGTCCTTGAGCCCAAGAACTTGACTTATTTATAGTTGCTGAGGCAACAGGATAACTTAAATTATCATACCAGCCAGCAACTCCGCCTGTAAAGTTATGCTTTTCACTTATAGACTGGCTTTTTAATCCATATACTCCACCTTGGTAGTGGGGAGAAAGTGTTCCAACTGTATTTATTGCATTGGCGTATGGGTTACTTCCAGTTATTGCTGAAAGATTTGCCAATGTTGCAGTTGTTCCTATAAATTCCGTCGAACTTACAATTCCGGTTTCTATTGCTGCATATACATGTAATGCAAATTCTTGTCTTGCACCATGTGTTATATTGTTTGAACTAGGTAAGGCATATACATAACCGGTGAAACAATTATACTGTGGGTATGATTTTCCTACAAATAGTCCGTAATCTCGCTTATAATCGTCAGTAAGTTGTTCACTAAAGTCTGTGGAAGTTCCTAATAGTGCAGTATTTCCATGGTACGCGGTATTGGTTTCATCAACAATTGCAAACACAATAACATTATTATCAGGACGTCCATCCTTTATTATTGGAGCATTTTCTAAATAATACTCAGATGTTCTATAGCCATACGCTTCAAAGTCGTCTGATCCAAGATAAGTGCCGTTTAGTTCACTAGTTTCGGCTGCGTTTGCTTGCCATTTAACGGATTCCATACTACCAGTAATACCTTGTCCTATACCACTATTATCTATTTGTTGATTTCCTACTGCTGGCCAAGACATCCAAGATAACCATCGCTCTCTAGTTTGTCCGTGATGTCCAGTACCAACGTAGATATTTCCTTTCCAGTAAGGGTACCTTTCCCTCATGTCTTTTTCAAACTTGGGAATTAAATATCTGGTTAGTACATTAGGAGTTTCAGTAGCAGTGCCTGTGATGTTCAAGCTGGTATCGTCTATGAAAATATAAACGTTGGTATCACCGTGAAGATGGCAGCAACAATTGTCTTTGTCCATAAATCCAAGTCCACAACCTAACTCAACATGTCCGACTTCGCCTGAACTTGAGTTATACATTAGTATGTCGCCAAATGTTTGTGTGATATTTAAAGAAGAAGTATCATATGTAATTGAGCTTGTGATGTTGGTGAGATTTGTTATTGTAAGTGGTCCGTTTATTGTCACATCACCACCATCATTGTCAATTATATCAGTAATTACAGTTGTTGGTGCAAGAGTATACTCGTTGTCCATACATATATTATCTATATAGACTTTTTCTGCGCACATGTGTCCTTCTATGTTATAAAATTCAAACATGAAGTCAAAAACATCTCGCCTTTCTGGGTGAGATAATCCTCTAGGAAGTGGAACCAGATAGTCATATTGGTGTGGAGTAACTCCATCTCTATGATATGGCTTTACAGATATTTCTTGAAAATACCAAAGGCCTCTTTCTATTTCAAATCTAAATTCACCAACGGCATTTGCATCTGCCTTGAACGGGAATCTTAAATTAACTTCTAATACATGATCTACTCCACCGTATCCTTCTATCTTTTTTACATCAACAATGGATCCTTGTGGCTGAGGTGCGTCATTTATTTCTCCAATAAGTTTTCCTTGTCCTAATCTATTTGTATCGTCTTGAAATGCCTCTCCAAATCCAAAAATATCTATTCTTGGTGCACTCAAATTTGGACCTTCTGCAACTGTGAATGGATTAGTTACACCTTTTCCTGCAATAACACCACCTTGTAAATAAGACCATGGATATTGTGGCTTGTCGGAATTGACTTTAAATGGTTGTTTAGATCCTAGTCCTACTGTAAATGAACCAATTCCGTGTACAACACCTGAATTTTTACCTGAGGTTGTTAGTAGATCTCGTCCTTTAACATATCCAGAAACCTCCAATACATAGACTTTATCCTGTTTGAATGATGCGGAAACTGTACTCTTTAGTTCTACCGTTTTCATTGGTTGTGAAGTGTCTCTTCCAACGTTATCATCTAACGGAGAAACTTCACCTAGTGTACCAACCCTAAGCGAAGGTCTCATTGGAACAAAATCTGTATGGTCGTCTGTTGAATACGACCTTGATACAATTGTTAAACTTGGTGCGTCTAGCCCTACTGCTGATGACGTCCAATAATTTGCAAAGTATCCAACATCACTTGATTCTGGTGATGAATTTAATCTATCAAACTTGCCACACGGTATATTTTTAAATCTAATCTTATTATAATGTTCAGACTCAGAAACTATCAATAGTTCCTGTGATTCTACAACTAGGTCTGAGCACATAACATAGTCATCAGGCCTTGATTCTGCCCGAACATATGTTTTAATTCTATGCACGTCTCCTGAATAAGGATCTAAATTACTTACTTGTATTCCTGCGTATGATGTAAGATATTTTGTATCATCTCCTTCATTGTCTGGATATCTGCTATGAGAATATGGTGGCATTGCCCAAGTTAGTGTAAAATTGCTTGGCTGGAATGTTTGGTGCATTACCTCATGAAGATTTTGGCCTGATCCTTGAAAAGTTGTATGTGGACTTGACACCAGCATTCTAGTTGGAGACAATACTTGCAATATACTTGTGAAATATGAACCTTCTGACGCAATATCATCAAATCCATCTCCATCTTCAACCCTTGTATTTAATGTTGCTGCTGAAGGTTCTATTCCGGCAATATTTGATGCATCAAAGAATAGTGTTCCATTTTCCATATCAGAAACAAAACCACCAAAGTCAGATCCTGTGAGTTCTAGGTATATTTGTTCTCGCTGTTTTTCATATGATATTTTTGCTGCAGTATTAAACGATGAAGATAGCTGGTATATTGAACAAGTTATTTCGTTTACTATTGTTGGGTTTGCTGATGTAAGTGCCGATGATAACGATGCTGTTAGCTCAGTGTTAAAATGGCTAATATAATATGGTAATTTTAATTCTGCCACTTCAATACTAGGAGGACTAATATATGTTATTTCAGAAGTATTTAATCCATCCCTGTTAAGGTATACTCTCTTTGCCCATCTAATATTAAAATTGTCAGTATTTCTAAGCGGCTGAAGTCTTGCACCTATTACTTGGCCTCGTGCAACTGATACAAGGGTTATTTGACCATATCCTTTTGGTCTAGTTTCATCGACTTCGATTACTAGTCCAATTGAACCATCACTTTTTCTATTATCTAATAATCTTACTGGTACCAGGTCACCGTTTGCATCTAATACCTCAACACCAATTTCCGCATTGTCAATCAGTGTTTCAGAATCAGGCTTAATATAGAATATATTTTTACCTGCGTGTAGTTCGGATCCTATTCCTTGTACGTTAAAATAATTCTCTGATGTTCCTCCGTCTTCTATTTCAACAGGAATAGAATCGTAACCAAGGTATTTCAAAGGATTTTGTAAAGCAGGATCCTTGAATGTTCTTTGTATTGTAGCCACTAAATAAAGTCTCCATTATAATTAAACTTTTATACCATATATAAATATAGCTGAAGTGTTGAATTAGTTATAGAGTACCTTAGATAGTCCTTGTTCTTTGCTTATTTCTAATAAATTATCTGTGACGTCTCGCATTAGGTCAATATGGCTAATCACAACTATATATTCAAATTCGGTTTTCAAATAATCAAACAACATGAAAATAGAATTTAAGTTATTTGTATCTAAATTTCCAAATCCTTCGTCAATCGCTAAAAAGTTTGGTCTCGGTAAATTAGAAACGTTTATTAGGCCTACTCGTATTGCAAGGGAACTAATAAACTTTTCCATTCCCGATGTCAATTCAAGTGGCCAGCGTTTACTATCACCGTAACATATTTGTGTATTGATATTTTTTCCGTCTACATCAAATTCAATAGTAAAGTCAACTATTTGTGATAAAATAGTATTTACTTCTTCTTGTATATATGGTAAAATATTTGAAACTAATTCATATGGTACGCCATTTCTTTGAATTGAATTTAAGTAATATTCATACGCCTTGTATTTTTCTTCTAGATCATGAGCTTGTTCTATCGAACTTGTTATAGATTCTATGGTTTTTGTTGCAACTGAAATATTACTAAATGCCTGTTGTAAATTATTTGTAGTAGTAGATTGTTCTTCTAATACATCATCCAATTGTATGTTTAATAAATCTATTTTTTTCTGAGTGGTAGCATTACTCCTGATGTTTTCTTCATTTTGGTAATACTTTTCAATTTGCTTATCAATTGCCACTAGCGTTCTATTCTTTTCACGAAGTTCTGATTTTCGCTGTACACGCTTTAGTTTTATTTCTGCCTGGTAAGAAGATAATTTTACATGTTCTATGTCTAGCCGCCTTAATTCTTGGTGTTCAAGCTCTACGGGTTCTAAGATAACTATTAAAGAATCAACCTTTGCTTGTCGCTCCAATAACCTATTTACTGAAATTTTATCATCTGTAAGTTCTTGTTCAACCTTGAATGCACTTTGAACAAAAGGAGTACTTTTACAAAAATCACAGTTGGGATCAAATTGACCAATTGCCTTTAATTTGTCTAATTTATGGTTAACCTTTATTTTTAAAGTATTAAGTTCTGCCTTTATTTTTGATTGTTCATTTCTAGACAAAGTTAATTTGTTTACCCTGTCTGTTATGTCATCTAGATTAAATTTCTTTTCTAATTGTGTGAGTTGTCGGAGTCGTGGAGTATTTGTACTATAATATGTATTGTACTTATCTAATCTTGCTTCTGCGTCCGTTATTGCCGATTCTATAGATTGTTTTTCCACTGCTAAATCTTTAATATCGCCTATACTATCTAATTTTATTAAATTAGAATTTTGATTCAATATGCTTTCATTTAACTTTTTTCGGTTTGTTTCAATTGAATCCTTTATTTTTTCTAATTCAGAATATTCTATTTGGTAGTCTTTTAACTTTTCCTCGGAATCAATCAACTGCGTACTAAAGTCAAAGTCTTTAAATTGTTTTAGTAGAACTTCTACCTCTTTTATTTCTTCATTTGCTACTCGGTATAATTCCTCAAATACAGTTATATCTAAAAACTGGGCTAATAGGTCTTTTTTCTCAACTTGGCTTTTATCTATAAATCCAGTATTATTGTTTTGTAATGAAAGTGCAGTTAGTACGAAATCCTCATAATACCCTAAATATCCTCTAATATTTCTATTTGTATATACTCGCTGTTCTCCGTTTAATGAAACTTTTTCTCCTGCTTCATCAATCATCCAAAAATCAACATCAACTCTTACATGTCCAGTGTGAGACTTTTTTGCCTTTCTTTCAATAAAATAATCTATCCCATCTATTTCAAAATTAAAGGTGCAAATAAAATCTGATTTCGTCGTGTTCATAACTTCGGATGCTGACTTTGTTCTAGAACATTTATCAAATAGGCAATATGCTAATGCATCTAGTATTGCAGACTTTCCTGCGTGATTTGGTGCAAAGATGCCAACTGTTCCATTCATGTTTTGAAAGTTAATTTTATTATCTTCACCATAACTAAACATATTTGAAAAGGTAAAGATCTTTGGTTTCCAACTAACGTTTCTACTTATTTCCACGTCTGGTAAAAGTGAGTTTAAAGACCTATTTATTTTCCTAATCCTATTTAATAATTCTGAGTCTAGATCGTAATTTCGTTCTAAGTAGTCTACAATAAGTTCATTTTGATAATTTGGATCCCTAATGTCTTTAGTTATTTCAATAGCACTTTTAGAATTATTAGATATGTTTGCTAATCTGTCGGTTTTTATGACGATTATATCTTGTACCTTTGACTTTTTTCTAACTTCAACAATTGCCTGTTTTACTTCTGCTTGACTGGTGTTAGTTGTTTTAATTCTTAACCTTGGATACTTAGGTATGTTATCAATATTTGGTAATATACCATCAACCATTTCTATAGTATAATATCCATAATCATTTGCAATATCGACAAAATCTGCTGTTCGTGTTTCCATGTCCCAAAGCATATAACCATGATTCTCAAAAGTTTCTCCAAAGTTCTGTTGAATAAGGGAGCCTGCATATGCAACTGTTTTATTCTCATTCAAATACTGCCTTTTGTGAATGTCTCCCAACATAACCAAATCACAACCTGTAAACACAGACTGTTTTAAGCTTTCATTATTCACAACATATCCAATATCTGTAACTGAATTATGCACAGGACCATGATGTAAACCTATTTTAATGCCGGTTGCCTTCGTTGCATCTGGGAAGTCCTTAGGGTCATTGAATACAGACATGACTATAAAATCTATATCACAAACTCTGTATATTCCACTATCTTTTAAATAGTGGAGGTTTGGGTGGTTAAGGTTGTCAATTATTGGAGTAAGTGCGTCTAATCTACTTGAATTATTCAAGTTTGCATCATGATTACCAGTAATTACAATAGTAGGCCTAATATCTGCTAGCTTTCTAAGAAATTCTGAAGTTAGCTCAATTAGTTCTGGGCTAATATCAGTTTTTGTATGTACAATATCTCCAGCAACATAGATTAAACTATTCTTTGGTAGCTGTTTTGCGTCTTTATATAGTTTTCTGAATACTTGCCTATATTCTTTGTGCCTTTTAAAATTTCTAATATGTATATCAGCAACGTGTAGAATTTTTTCTACTCTTTCTAATCCAATGTCTATTTGCATATAAACTTATACTCCATTATTTTTTCAAACGTTAAGGGGGATGATGTATCAATTAAATGTTGAAACCCATCATTTCCCATTTCACTTGGATCTTTTTCTCCAAGGTCTATAATATGTACTTCTTTGTCTAGGTTCATAAAATATTGCGCCATTTTTAATGAATGGCCGAGTGCGTCCGTATCTAGTGCAATATTTATCCTATTTACTTTGTTTTTTAATATTTTTGACTTTAGCTGATCTAACATTAGTTTACCGAATAGTGGAATTGCATTCGTACCTGCTGCTATCGCATCGAATGCGCCTTCAACAATAGTTATTGGCTCATCCCAATTAATAAATATGTCAAAACCAATTACGTCTTTACTAACTCTAGGATTATTATGCTTGTATTTTGCATCCCTATAATAACTTCGGCCGGTGAAAAAATTAAGATTTCCATCTGAATCATAACTTGGTATAATAATCATTCCTCCATATCTACCATTTTCACAATATCCAATACCATTTCTAAGTATTTCATTTCTAGATATTCCACGATTAGTCAGGTATTGCATTGCATTCCTATATTCAGGGCTTGACATGTTTGCAAGATATAGCGGAACGTATTCTACAGGAAGAGCTAGTGTATCGTAATTTTTAGAACTTGTTGCTAGTATTTTTTTACCTATTATGCTGGAAAGTCTAGACATAATGTCCTGAGAAACTTGTAGTTTTCGAAATAGTGAAACAATAGTTCTACCCTTTGCACTACATACCCAGCATTGCCATTTTTCTGTTTCCACATGAATGTTAAATTTCATCTTTTGATGTTTACAAAACGGACAATAAAACCCTACTTCTCCAGTATGATTATTGTGCCTAGATTTGCCTAGTACCTGTTCCAATAGTTGTAGTGCTCGTAAGTTACCCATTATAGGTATAATATAATAAAAATTCTTTAACTGGTAAAATCTGAGGTATTATTTTTCGGATAACCAGGATTCAGGTATAAACTTATCTGCCCAAGGAATGTTGTGTTTGTCACAAAAATCTGAGTATGAAGTTTTGGATCCTTTTCTTATTTTGCCCTTTGGGTTTTGGAAAACAAATCTAATATCTAATTTTGGATGCTGGTCTTTTATTAATAGATGTTTTTTGCGATCTTCAAACGTCCATCGTCCTTTGGTTTCAATTAAGATACCATTAGGAAGTGTAAAGTCTACAGTGTATTTATGACTTGTTTGAGGTTTTATATATTTTATTTGTGTAACCTCGTATTTGAAATTAACCTTTTGTTCGGATAGTGCAGAAGCGACCTTGTTTTCAAAGCCGCTCCTGTATCCATTTATTTGTTTGATTCTTCTTGCCATATTGCAACCTTTATTGTTTTAATTATTGTCTTATTATACGGTAGCTGAGAATGGATCTGCTGGATTAGAACCTGCAGGTACTATCAGATTTCCTTGTACTACATATTTGTTTGTAGCTATGTCTGTAAATGTTAAAGTATCTCCTAATAATACACCTCCTGTTGTACCACCATTCATAGTTAAAGTATCATCTGTACCTTTTGCGGTTATTGATGTTTGTGAATCATCATCTGCATCCATCATATGTACTGCTCCTATAAATGTGTCTGTTGAATCTGCTACTTTAATTATGTAACTATTAGAAGTAATTGCGGTTGCTACAAAGAAATTATATACATTTCCTGATCCTACTGCTGCTGGTAAAGTAACTACTGCACCATCTGCTTTATTAAGTACAATTGTTTTACCCGCATCTGCAAATACTCCTGCTGTAGCATCTAAAACTGTGTCTGCTGTGATTGATTTTAATGGTCTTACTATACCACCATTAAATTTAACATTACCATCAATAATACTATTTCCAGCTCCTACTCTTAATGTTTCACCAAATACTGTTCCGCTTGAGCTTATATTTCCTGAGGCTGTTATGTGACCGAGTGTTCCGGTAACATTTAATCCATTACCTATTTGAACAGGTAAAGTATCAAATATAATATTACCAGTACCACTATCTACACTAATATGATTTCCATCATGAGCTCCCCAATTTACAGCTTGACCAAAGGGAAGTATTATAGATTCTGCATATACGTCTCCACTTGAGCTTATATTTCCTGAAGCTGTTATGTTTGTGGTTGCTGTTATATCTCCTGTAACATATACTGTTGATGGGGGGTCAACTTGGAAACCAGTACTTCCAAATTGTGCTTCTCCTCCTACTTCTACATTACCTATAGTTCTAGAAGTTTGTGAATATATATTACCACTTGAACTTATATTACCTGATGCTGTTATGTTTAGCCTTACAGATAGACTTTTGTTCATGTCAACTTCATCATCAATATCAACGACATCTAGATTTGTTATTCCATCTACATCTAAATTTCCATTAAAATCTACATTTCCATCTGCAGTTAAAGTTCCTGTAAATGAACCATCTCCACTTGAACTAATATTTCCTGAAGCTGTTATGTTACCTGTAACTATCATGTCATCTGTAAAGGAAATTCCTGCTGAATCTCCTCCTGTTGATTCAAAATTATCTGCATATATAGTTCCTGATGCACTAATATTACCTGAAGCTGTTATGTGGGTTGCTGTTAAATCGCCATCCACAGTTAATAATGAATTACCAACTGTTGCTGTTCCTATTGCTATTTTATCTGCTCCTGCATCTACAAACAATAAATTTGCGTCTGTATTTCCTTCTATTCTAAAGTCTTGGTCTTGTCCAGATTCGTTTATTACTACTCCTCCATTTCCTGATCCATTTCCTATCGTAATATCGGCATGAGATGCGTGGTTTCCAAAAAGTCTGACTTGTCCCGTATTCATTTGAATTTTCGAATTTGTTGTACCTTTAGTAGCTATTGCCTCAGTTGTGTCAAGGTAAATAGTTCCGCCAAAATAATTACCACTTGTTCCGCTTGAACTTATTTGTCCGGATGCAGTTACGTGTGTTGTTTCAATTCCTGATAAAAATACTGCAGTTCCTGATATTACAAGATTTCCTGAACCAGTAATGTGTCCGATTTCATTACCACTGTTTCCAACAGAAAGTTGTAAACTAGATGAAATTCTACCTGCTACTTCTAATTCTTGATTAGGATCTGCAACCTTTACTCCAATATTTCCATCTGCAGAATGAACAAATAATGAAATTGCTCCAGCATCGTCCATGAATTGAGAATCACCTTTAAATGTATTGGTTGTTGATGCATCATCTTGGGTAATAGTATCAATATATCCTATTCTTTCAACATATATGTCTCTCCATTCTTGTGCGTCTGAACCTAGATCATATGTATTGTTTATGTTTGGTATGATTGATGAGTTTATATCAGCACCAAATGTCACATTATCGGTATTGGTATCTCCTAATTGGATTCCTCCTGCAGTATATGCACTTAAGGTTGCATGTCCCTGTACATATATATTTCCTACACCGTGAATATCTCCACTGAAGAACGCATTTGATGCAGTTAAATTTCCAGATGCTGAAATTGTACCTTCAACAGCCAATAGCGGATTTGTTACATTATCACCTGATCCGCTGATGACAACTCCTCCATTGGTTGATCCTGTTATGGAAACCTTTATTCCATCGTGTGGGTTAACACTATTTACATTAAGTCTACTCATTTTGTTTGCTCCTTATTCTGTTTAGTTTTATTTAGTAGTCACTAACATTTATTAAATTTATTTCTGCCATTCGGTTAAAGCTCGTAACTACAAAATTACTGCCTGCTCCTATATCAACGGTGCCACTAATTGAAAATGGTCCCATCCAAATTCCGTTTTGTCCAGCTGCTAAGGTTGATGTTCCTGACGCTGTTATTTTATTGAGTGCAAGAACTTCCGCATTTACTGATGATGCATGTACATCTTGCCATCTTAATGATTCTGTTCCTATATCATAGGTATCATCCGTATTTGGTCTCAAGTTTGATGTAATATCGGCGTTAAGTGTGATAGAATCTGAGGAATCATTTCCTCCAATCATATTACCACCTAAAGTAATATTACCTCTAATATCTGCATTTCCAGATAAAAACAAGTCTGATGCACTTATTGCTCCTGATGCACTAACTGTTGTTAAATTTAGACTTGTATATCCATCTGTAAGAAATAATCCTGATGCAGTAATTGCTCCTGACGCGGATATTGCTCCTTCAACCCGTAGTGTTGCTTGGTTTGCTGGAGTACCGCTACTGGATATAATTTGAGATCCTGTAAGGTGTCTGAAATTTCCATCGACTTCACCATGAGTTAATGGGGATCCTTTTGTATCTCTAAATATTATTGCCAAAATAATTCTCCTATATAATTTTACATTTCTTAACTATATATAAATATAGCGGAATGTTACTAAGTGTCAAACCGAACGACAAAAGACATATCATAATCTACCATTTTTTGGATTGGTTGTGCCAGTGAACCTATCACTAATAGTTCTCCAGCATCATTGTATAGTCCTATCCTAGTTATGTATGGAGTCCAAGTGTTAGAATTGGTATATTTATGTAGTTCTTTTGTTTTATGGTTACTAATTGTCGAGGGATTAAAGGTTTGGTTATACTCGGAAGCTTTTGCTTCACACGTAAACAAGTTTTCAGTTATTCTTGTTGTATTTCTAAACTTAACATTTGCAGTTCTTGGTGCCTTTGAAATATATGAAGAAGATGGATGGGTTAATACAATTTGTCCATGTTCATAAAATACATTACCCCAATGGTTTTGTCCAGTTCCGCTTGATGCACTCATATAATTTATCTGTGCGCTGCTGAGTGAGCCACTATATATTCTAAATTCATCCATTTGACCACCAAACGGCCTAGTCATATAAAATTCAGAAGGTCTTGTATTTGTTGTAGGATTTGTAATTCCTTCTAAGCTATACTGTTGTCCTCCTAGTATAATAGGATTTTGGTTTCTTATTTGGCCACTGTCAACCATTGTGCCATGGTCTCCAGTATTCAGACTATAATTTACATATAAATCTAAATCGGAACCTGACTTTTGAAATATTATATGTCTCCATACACCGTCTCTAATATCGTCTCCATCAGCTATACAAGTTCCAACATTACCTGATCCATCCTTTCTACTGGCACACAAATGGCCATTACTATTATTAAAATATATCTTAAATGGATACTGTGAATTGTTATCTCCAGTGCTTAGGTCGTTTGCGTCTGTTCCAATTATAAAAGATTCACTATTCTGTGTTTTTATAACATGACTTAGAATAGTACTAGTTGGAAAACTATTACTTCCACTATATTGTGATGCATTTACCTTTAAATAAAAACATACTGCAAAATCTTCATTTTCAATGAAGTCTACTTGGTCATTTTGTGCATAGTCTGGATCTATTTTTGCATAACTCCAACTTTCTAAAAATTTTTGTTCAGTAGAGCCTGTTGCTATTGTTGTAGAATCACCATATTTACCAGTGAATTCTATTCCTGTACCATAATAACTTCCGGTAATTACCTTTACCCTATTTGAAGAAATTTTATTCTGATACATACTAAAATCTTGTATGCTTCCTAGTGCTAGTTGTTGGTTTAAATATCCTTTACCATGTGATGGCATATATTGATAAGGTGTAAGGTCTTTGAATGGCAAATATACAACTGTTCCTTCATTTGGAGGAACACTTAAATCTTTAGTGTTTCCACTTGAAGTTGCATAGGCTGAATTATATAGGTTGCCGAAACCGTCATCTTTTAAGTTTATTGTATGTGTGGCACCAGATGGAGCATTAGATGTAAATGAAAGTTCGACAGATCCTTTGTGTAGTTGTTGTCCATAAATATAATGTGGTACAGAAATTACATATGCAGTATCATACAATTCTCTGTGTTCTCGTGAATCACCTGACGTACAAAACACTTGACCATGGTTTGGCCAATCTCTATAGTACATATGCCAAAGATTATCCCATACAGATCTTGAAGGAATTGCAGCTACTGAGTTTAGGTCTTCACTTCCACTATTAAATTCACTAAACCTATCAGCTTTTCCTACATATCCATTTATTGCTGGAACAATTTGATTGCTACCAACAAGTACTGGTTGGTCTGGCAAATACGATGCAGAATAATCAGATAAGGTTAGATCATAAGATTTGTTTGCCGAAAAACCTCGTACCTGTATGTCATCCTTCTCAAATGTTTTAAAAACTTCGGACATACTTTTTCCCTATTTAAAATTCAAGTTTTACACGAACAAGAGCCTCTCTTGAAAATGTTTTTAATAACGGCTTACTTAGTTTTGCAATGGCCAATAGTTCATTATTGTCATTGTATAACCCTATAGATGTTACATATGATTTTGGATCTCTAAAGAAAGAGGAATTTGAAAATGTACCTGTAGATCCTGATGTGAACGTAGGATTATTTGAAAAGTTAAATTCATTGTTTTTAACCCTTATAAAGTAGTGTGTTGAATGTATTGTTTCTTTATTTCTTGCAGCTAAATATCCAATTTGTGCAGCTCCAGATCCGCTTAAGCTTGTAAAGAAGTCTGTTGTATTTGCATTAGAAACCGTTACTGCCGTTGAAGTGTATGCATAACTAGAGGAATTAACCCTAATTCTCGTACTTCCACTAATTGCCATTGGATCTAAAATTATTACACCCATATCAGGATAAACCAAACCATAATGGTATGTATTTGATGCTAAAGGTCCTGCATCTATGGTTCCACTTCTAATAAAATATTGTCTTCCTGCCTCAGTAACTGTTCCGTCCGATACCGTAGAGTCATCAATTAGTTTGATTGGAAAATCAGTTCCAGCGATGTGCAATTCCCAATTACCTGGATCTATCTTTTCTTTCATTCTACTTCGTTGAAAGTTTAATGCATATATCATTTCTAAATTTGCTTGTGAATTAGGATGAACATTGGTTACGGTAAATCTATTATCTCCGGCGTTCAATAGTGTATTTGCATACTGAGTATATATTGCCTTACTAGGTGTAAAACCTGGAGAAGCATATTGTGGTGATTGCGAGCCTGATCCTGCGTAGTGGCCATATCCTATTGCAAATTGAATTTCTTGATTATTATTTGTTGAGGGATCTTTTTGATATACATCTAAATAATATTCTCCTGAACTTTGACTTTGAGCAGAAGATGTAAACATTCCTACTATTTCACCTTGGTTTTCGGAAAATAGTGCTGCTGTTACTACGTCAGAATCTAAATTTTCCACAATGTCATCAACTCCAAATTCAGAAAATACAGAGGTTATTGCCCTAGGGGTGATAGGATTTGGCCTTGGTCGAACAAAAGGTCTTCTACTCGGTTCTTGTTGAGGTTTTTCCCTATCTCTAGTAACTCTATCACTCTGGTTTTGTCCTTTAGTTGGACTTAATCTTGCAGGTGAAACTGGGTTTCCTCTACTGTCTCTATAATTTGCCATGTTTTTCCCTATTATCTATATGCTGGTGACTCTAATATATTGGTACTAACTTCTTCCTTGTTAACAGTAATAGTCACAGTTGCAGATCCACCTGTTTCGTTCCCAATAATTGTTAATGTTGTTGATACTGTTTGTAATGGTTGCGCCTTTGCAACAATTTGAAATGACTTTCCAACTAAACTTATTGACTTAACATTTGTTTCAATAGGACTAGGTACTGATGGATTAAACCTTGAATCTACAGATCCTCCTGGTGCAACGTTTAAATAACATACATCTGAATCAGCAAGGATTGCTGTATATCCATATGTGTTGTTTCCATTTTGAAAGTTTGTTGTAGAAGGAACAACAGTTGCGTTTTGTCCAGCTGATGTCAATGATATTGCACCAGGAATTGCAGTTACAACTGGCATTTTAGATATATTCTTTGGTAATGTTACCAATTTATATCGCATCATTTGTGTTTCATCTGGACTTGCTTCAACAAGTGGCATTGATTCAATTGCCTGGCCATAATAATTTGTTCCTAAGGCATGATTAACATCCCATAAGTTGTAGTCAATTTCATCATCTGCAAGTGCAAATTTTGTAATATTAAAGGCAGATCTATTTTTTGCTAATAGTTCTCTTCCCTTCTTGGTTAATATTGCATCAACCGTTATTGTTGTTTTATCTAAATATCCCATATTAAGTCTCCATGTGTTTACAGATTATATCAATAATAAATATAGTACTGTTTTAATTTTATATATATTATCAAGATTGATTTCTTCGTGGGGCATCATTACTAGTTTTTTGGTAATTATATCTACCACCGGATGAAACTTGTCCTCTTCCTGCTGCTGGTGCTCTTCCTATTGGTCTGCCAGAGTATTTACCAACTCCACGACCTATACCTTCTCCGGATACTCTACCTGGACCTTCTCCGAGTGTTGGTGGAGCTGATGTAATTGTAAATGGTGTTGTGTCTATTATTTCAACAACAGGGCCACCATCTATTGTTTGGTTAGAATCTACATTAAAGTCTGATGCTGACATCATGCATCCATCATATATTAAATTTTGTAGGCCTTTTGACCTATAGTCTTGGTACTGTGCGGATCTACTCAGTATCGATATTCCATTTAGGTTTTGTATTTGGGCTCCACTATGTGAAACTATTAATTGACCATTTAAATTGCCATATCCAATATCAGATTGTCCATATTGCACTCTAGGTATTTTTTTGCCCAACGACTGGCTCAACTCTGTTGCAAATCTATGTAATTCGGTATATTTATAGAATGATTCTCTTTGATTTCCAATAAACGGATAGAAAAATTCTTTACCTCTATCCCTACAGGATTTGTTATCAGCGTATGATGTAAGACCATTATTTAATATTGGATAGTTTCTAGTTCTATCAAACATTGGTTTATTTGGATGTAGATTGGTTGGTAAATATTCATTCTTATTAAAATCATAAAATACCTCATCTGCTCTAGGATCCATTGGATGACTAACATTCATTAGAACATCTCTTTCCCAATATGCATTTGCTTGAGTTACACGCGTTCTAGTAGAATCACTAATGGATGTTATTGCTGGTACAGTATGTGCAGTAATTCCACCTGAAAAGCCATTTAAACCAGGAAAAACAAAGCTTCTGCCAACTGTGTGCGCGGCCTGTATATTTGCCTGTAATCCAGTATATGGTGGAAAGAAGGTACCAAGCATGTTTGTATTACCATTTGCGCCTGGTGTTTTTTGTGTGATTGGTATAATATACTTTGTAACTTGACTACCTGCAGAATCTAATACTGTACCATCTGTTGCAACCGTGCCAACATCAAATAACACGTGGCCATTTATTGCAGTTTTTATGTTTGCTGCCAATTGTGCAGGATTGCTATTATATAAGAACACAGATCCTGCTATGTTGGATCCTTGTGAAGCTGTTGATCCTTCATCTGGAGAACCGGAATCATGGCATAAAAATGTTGCAACTGTTCCGTTTGTAGCCGTAAGTATTATGGATGTTGAAGAATAAGTCTCAAGACCGGCATTAGGAAAAGTTCCAGCCAATGAAATTTCTGTTGCTGCCTTTGTTTGGGACACAGATGTAGTTCCACTCACGGAATAGTCTTTATAATCTCCTTTTGTTGTTGACCAATTGACTGGTGAGTGCCACTCATACCTTGCAGCTCCTTCATGTTGATCTCGTTCCCAACACATGGAAATATCATCCTTAATGATTGGTTCAAAGGGTTTATTGTTTATAGTAGCTTCTAATTCTCCAACTGTAGTTCTAAACAGGCCTGCAGGATTATTTTCCCTTTCACGCTGGCCTCCGGTACCATATGATGGATACAATTGTGGTAATTGGTGAGCTTGATTTCTATTTCCAGAATTAGGGTTAGGGGAGATTAAATCACCATACCTAGATTCTTCGGGTCCTATATTATTCCAATCAGAATAAAATGAATCTCCAGGACCGTTATGCTTAAATCTTCCTAATTCGGTAGTATTTCCATTTAGATATACCCTGGCCGATGCAGATCCTTCCAATTGTACATGATCCAGTGATGGGTTTCTTTCAGGTATGCGTGGTCTTTCTAATATATGTGGTTCTATTGTAATGTTGAAATCAGGCTTACTTCTTCCAGGAACATTCTTTTTCATTTGGCAGAGTACAGTATCGTCATAATACCTAATCATTTTAAAGAATTCTGAATATTTAAATGGTCCAAAGTGTTTTAGCCAATAATGATTATTATAAAATACAACATCAGAATATGATGACTTATATTTTGCCCTTGGATCTCCAACTAAATCATTAAAATCTATTCCACCTAATTGGTGTTCCATGTCAATATTTATTTGGTCAACAGGTGTAAGTTGAATTGATACCCTATTTACATCATTTGGATGGCCTGAAGGAATTTCTGCTTTCTTATTGTAGGAAAGATTTCCATCTAATGTATTTTCCTGAATTCTAATTTTATCTTGTCCAGTATTTAATCCTATTGAGTTTGGAACTATTGTTGCAACCCTTTCATATGATTCAATAAAGTCAACAGTTCCGTTAAATCCACTTGCAGTTATGTGAGTACTTCTATTGGCTTGATAAGGTCGTATAATGTTTTGATTTGGGTGTGATGAGTCAATAATAGAACCATCACCCAGTGCATAAGTTTTTAAATCAGCTCCTAACGAATATCTGGCAATAAGATCATGAAATGAGGATGTATATGTATTACCGTCAATTGCCATTGGATTAATTGTGTGGTTGTTAAATGCCGATTGAGATAAAGGTTTCATCCAAAAACGAAATTCTTGTAATGAACCACTAAAATTAAAATAATTGGTTTTTTCAGATCCATCTTGTTCATTTGAAGATGTAACATTATTTATAGACCAATTTGCACTATTTACTGCTCCTCCAATAAAAAATGAGTCATAATTTGTGCCATATGTACCTTCAGTATATCCGTCGTCTGAAAAATTCGCGTTTTCGGGAGAAAGAAAACTACTACTAACCCATTGTGTATCTATATATCCATCAGAATTCCAACTTGCATTTGCATGTAAACCTTTCACTGTACTACCATCAGTACTTAAACTGGCCGATACTGCATGAGATATTGTAGCTCTTGACCAATCAGTAGACTTTTGACAAAATACATCATATGTAAAGTTTTCAGTAAGTGAGGAAGTAACAGTGGTTGCAGTTGGAGAATTTCTTCTAACCATTGTGTTCCACCAATCTCCATCGTATATTGGGGCCCAATCTGTTACTGTGGATTCAAAATATTCTGAATTTCCACTACCAGAGGTTTTTAATGCAAATTTTACTCTACCATATTTACTATCGTCGGCCGTAGAGAAGCTAACAGATTCTGTTATTGTGGATGCATGCTCAACAGCTATGAATGAACTGGAATTAATCTGAACCATTACCATGTCTTTCTTATTGGCATTATTGTTTGATTCTTGAAACTGCATCTTTCCACATTTTAAATTAAATTGTTTTAGGTCAGGAAGTTTAAATCTAAATTCTATGGTGTCTGGGAACTGGCTTCTATTTCCATTATCCAACATGATTGTTGGATCAACTACTTCATCCCAAGATGCGGTTATGTTTGAAGATCCAATAAAATTTAGGCCATAATTATAGGTGTCATATTCAAAATACTCATTTGTAAAATAATCAACCGGTACAGTTCCACCCCATTCCTTTATTCTAAATAATGTTCTAGGTATACCATATATATTCATATATGCGTGAAGATTTTCCTTCGTACCTTTGGTTTTCATTAAGTGTGGTAAGTTATTTAATAATCTTTTTCCAAATTCTAATCTAACATTTTCTCGGGCTAGAGAATGAGAGGTTTGGTAATAATCCGATGCATATACGCGGGATTGAGAAAATTCAGAAGTGCCAAGAATATAACTTCCTGATGCATATTGATCGTCTGGTGCTTGCCAAAATGACCAATCATTGGTGTCAAAATATTCTGTTTTGTCACCATAACTTCCTGAATTGTCGGTTCCTATTACGTATGTCCAAAGATCTTGCTCGTTTGATTTCAAACATTGGCTATATCCTAAGGATTTTAATCCCATATAGATTAAATCTTTTGATAACATATCAGATCCACTAAACTGTCCTTCGATTAATTTTGCGTCGATGGCATTGTGCCTATCCCAAGTTTCTGGAATTGCTGTGACGTATAGGTAGATATTATCAAAAAATTCTCCAACCATATGGACAAACTTTACATATTCACCGTTTATATTTTCATCAGTTCCTAGCGTAGGATCTTCGTGGATATGTAATGGAATGGCAGTGTTTTGTAATGAATGTATATTCATACTATCATATAAAGATGCTGACGATATAGCGCCTGTGAACCAGTCAATTGCTTGTGATGAAGTTACCGATATGTTTGTATATGGTGATTTTGGAAATGCTGTTGTAGATACTTTTGGCCAGGTTGAAGGATAAAATTCTCCTAATGAACTAGACTGATATGATGCTGATTCTTCGTGTAAGAATTTTTCGTATCCATCAAATTTAGAAATTATGTTATTTTTTTGGGTTTTAAAATTTTGAACATTTTTAAGGTGATGATATGAATTGGCTATTTCTGAATTACCCTGTTCATATAGTGCCTCATGCGAAATGTCTGATATTTTCCCGTCGTAGAATTCTAATTGAGACAATTTATATTGATAATTTTTAAGCCTTTCGGTTGCAGACCCAAATCTTACAAAATGGGCATATCTTCGATAGTCAACGTTAAGTCTTACATTGTCTAAACTACTTGAAAAATATCTATTTAAAACTTTATCGACAACATCTTCCTTTGCGTCGGTAAGTGTAGACCAGTTGTAAAAATTAGAAGTTCCTGGGCCGTAACCTTCTTGACTACCTACGCTAAAGTTTGGACCTGATAAAAGGTTAACTTGTTTTTCTATTTCTGGAGACTCAACATATACAGTTTCTTGTACAGGCGTTACCAATTCTTGTACTATCCAACACGGCTGTTTAGCCTTTATTTCGACAGGTAAAGGGTCATATAGTTTTAAAACAATAGAGTATGGAAATTCTGGAGTTGTAAGTTTATCAATTGACCAATTAACAACTAGTGGAGCTAATCCATCACCAAAATTAACATGTATATCTACCCAATGTTCAACAGATCCTTTGATTGATAGTTTATCGGCAAAATCTTCAAAGATTTCTTTTTCTATTTGAGATGCATCAGGGCTAATTTTTAATCGAATTTCACGCCTACTTGTACTTATTTCGTCAACAAATAGGTCGTTTATGCCTTGATTGTTACTTCCAAGTATAGTTCTAAAAAAGTTATACTTGACAATAAATGTACCGGCAGATACATAATTTCGTATATCATTGTGTAAATCTAAAAATATAACAGGGTCGTTGTTTATTGCGCCGTTATCTAGAATTCCACCTTCTGCTATCTTAAATGACGTTATATCAGGTACAGAGAATAATTTATTTACTCCATCGCTTGAAAATATATGTAATTCTACAATATCTTCTACATCAATTGCTTTACCAAAGTCAGATAATATTGCCTTTGATGGAATAAGCCTTAAGTCTTCTTGTTTATATTTATTGTTCCAAGCCATTATGATTCTTGTATCCTTGAATTTCTACCCAATCTTTTAGAAGGAAGAGTATTTCGCACAACCTGTTGTTGTGGTCTAACTATTTGTTGCTGTTTTCTGGCTGGTGGAGGAGATTCTGGTGTTTGAGATACTGCCTGGGTCTTCGTAGGCTTTGATACTCTTTCATCAGATACGTCATTATTTTTCGGCTCAGGACCGTATTTTGGAACTCTCCATGTGTTAAAGCCTCTATAAGAATCTCTAGAATACCATTCTTCAATTATATTGTCCCATGCAGTTCTAAACCATTCGTTATTTTCTTCATTAAAATCCATCCAACCTTCTGTTAGTGGATTTGCATTATTGTGCTGTTGATCTTCTATTATTTCTCCTGTTGCAGCTCCATAACCTATAAATTCAGACGTTTCGGGATTTCTAATTTCATCTCGTTCAATTATTAGTCCTCCTGTACATAGCAAATATATTGAAGGTGTTTCAATCGTTCCACGTTCATTTTTTATTCTACATATATAGTATCCTGTGTCGAAAATTGTTCCATTTATTATAGCTAGCTTTTTGGTTCTAGAAACAACCTTATTACTAATCTTTTTTCTAGTTTCTAGGCCATGTTTTGCAGGATTATCAGAGTTAAATATCCATTCATATGTCAATCCATCCTCAATCTCAATATCATCTTCTGCAAGATAATTATACGCGTCAGCAACCAATACTCTACTGTTATTTCCACGAAATTGATAAACGGTTGTAGATAGTCCTGGATCGTCAAAAATAGAATAGTCATCAGATATTTTACCGTCAATTGTTCCATGTGAAGGAAAAATAATAATACCAGTTGTTTCACCAGAATTGGGATTTGACCTTAATATTGGAGGTCCAGTAGGACTATAAATAACCGCCGGTAATAATTCCGTTATTGATGTATCTATTATGTCCAAGTATTGGTCTCGAGCTAAAACATATCTCTGTGGAACTATCACAAAATCCTGACCTATCGCGTCACTATTTATTTGCGAAATAATATTTCCATTAGGATCACGGTGTGTTTTGTCTGCTGCTGTTTCTAAATAATCTAATTCTGTGTTTATTTCAAACGTTCCAATGTCTTCTGATATAATATGGGCTCCTGCATCCCAAGGATAATAGTCATCTTGTACAGTAACAAGTGATATTGCACCATTATCAGGTTTAAGTAGTGTCGCGTCTCTTTGTCCTACATAGTCGGTTCCTGGTACAAGAGGTTTTTCTTGTACTGACTTTATAATCCTTTGAGTTCTATATCTTGGTTTTGCCATCTTAATCTACAATCTTAAATGTTAAGTCATCATCAAATATTTTTCTAACTTTTCCACCACCACCTATACTTTTTATTATAAACTTGTACCTTCTATTTGATTCTAATTGGTCCATCCATAAATCAAAATAATTTCCAGCACTATCACAACTAATTTTAGTATATGAATCATCGTAATCAATAACAGTTTCGCCCGTAGTATAGTCTTGTATTGACCAATAGGAAGATGTTGGAAGATGTTTAATCACTAAATTTTCAGAGGCAGTTGCATATGTCTTCACAGGGTATCGTTCTCTACCAACAACACGTATTCTTTCTTTACTTTCACGATGTATTTGATCTCTATTGTTTTTAACATAAACAAATACATCAGCAGCAATATCAAGCTCTGAAAGGCCTGTTGTTATTGTGGAATTATCATCCCAAGAAAACTCTAATCTTGGTTGGTATATTGTGTGGGTTTCTTTTGAAAAGAATTGTAGTTGGCCGTAATTATTGCCATTATATTCTTGAACATCAGGTCTTTTAATTATAAATCCATCATTTGATAGTACAGGACCACCATTCCAACTTCCACTTATCCAACTAGTAACAATGTCAGTAACGTCGAGTGCTAAGTCTGTAGTTTCATATGTGAAGGTTTGTGTTGCTGCACTTGCAGTCCACCATGTTGCTCCTCCATTATTAGTAAGATTAACAAAACTTGCAGTTGTTCCAGTTGCCATTGCTGCACTCGCAGTTTGCCATGTAGTAGCAGCTGAAATTCCATCACGATATGTCCAACTAACTCCTTCTTTTGTCTTAGGATTATGAGTAGATCTACCAATTCCCATTTCCCAAGATTGAGAAACAGCATATGCACTTATTTGATATGTGTATGGTATCGCAACAGCTTGGTGAGTATACAATTTTAGTTTTGCTGTGAATGTGGGTGCGATGTGTCCATCAACTATTGATTGTGATATATTTTCTAAATCAAACTTTGTTAAAATTCTAGAATTAAAAGTATTATTTGTTGAAGATTCAGATATTATTTTTTCAATTTGAACTACTTCATCTAAACCAGTGTTTCTATTCTCGTACTGTTCATACATGGTTGCATCAACAGATGATGTTATGCTATATATCATAATTATACTCCTACTATTCTTGCTTCTATATCTGTATCTGGGTATTTTACCTCAAATATAGAAGGATCCATTGACGGATAAACAATATTATTCTTTGTTGCTTCACCAATATCATAATAATTTCCTGAATATCCTGAATCTGTGTCGAATTTATTAATTACTGTTAGGTTTAATATTGACTGTACTCCGTCAACCTGGTCTAAAGTTGCTGCTAGGTCTGATACTGATATTGGTTCATTTATTTGCCATTTTTCTATGGCAAAATATCGTTTAGCTTCGTCAATAGTTTTGAGCAATACTTCCTTTGTTATTACACCGGGAATTGGTAATATTTCAAATCTAATTCCAATGTTTATAATGTGCGCGTTTTTTAAATTAATTCCATCAGTTAACATTCTATACTTTTTAAGATATGTTTTTAAGTTTGTCTTAGTTGCTAAATTAGAATTTAAGAGTTGTTTGGATTCATTATATGATAGTGTATATATATTAATTGCCAAGGGATTAAAATCGTCATTACCATTTCCTTGTGATCCTTGTTCATCTCTTTCAACATATGCTTTGGCTATGCTTCCATATTTTCCTGGAAGAGAGTATACTCTTGCGATATAATCTTCTTTAGTGACAGCTCTATTTTGAGATGCATAAGATGCTAATGCGTTTTGCCTTATTTCTTCCACTGTTTCTTGTCCGCGGCCGCCTGTTGCAGGACTTGGATTTGTACAGGCAATTGAATCTTGGGCAAATAATACTAGTCCTTCATCTAGTCCTTCAGTTCCACCTATAAACTCCTTTGTTGTGATATCTGTAAGTGTTTTTGCACCGACATTTGATTCTATTCCTCCGCCAGTATAATATCGTACAACTAGTGTTGTATCAGATGGTGCCTGGCCATATCCTTTAGTGAATAGTACATTTGTTGGATCGTATGCGTTGTCTAATCCTGCCGTATTTCCATATGGTAATTGCATTCCTATGTTTGTTGGATTTGGAAGTATTACTTCGTCTGCGTTTGCTGAAACTCCTGCTCCGAAATGCAATTCTATCTGATTGGTTGATGTTATTCGTTTTGTAAATCGCTTAGGTACCCGTCTCAGTGATAATATATATGGTACAGAATCTTCATATGGAGATAATAACGGATCTGCAGCTTCTCCTTGTTTTATCTCAGTATAAACTGTGTCCTGTGCCAGGTATTCAACCTCATACCAGCTATTACCGTCAAAATCTTTCGCGTCAACAATATCAATTATGTTTGTAGGTTCTAATTTAATTCTATCAAACTTTTTAGGACTTGTAAATGTAAATTTTTCAGCTTCTAGTTTTCCTGATATTGCTTGTACGGTTTTTTGTAGCAAATAATACTGTGGAACTCCTGTTGTTTTTTCAACCTTGTATATTGATACGTCTGTTGGACTATTAGAGCTTGAGAATGCAAAGTTTACAGACTCTAGTGTTCTAAACTCTATTTTTGCATTTTCGCTAGACTTTACTGTCATTCCTTCTTGTAGTTCTACAGCATATCTAAAGTCTGGAGCAATATTTACTCCACTTCCAATTGCCGGTACTAAATGAAAGACATCAAGAAGGGTTGTTGCTGCAGCTGATGGTTGAGGCTTATAACCTAGTGCTTGTGCAATATCATAAATGTTTTGTGAATCTTCTGCGTGGAGTAGCATGGATTCCTTTAGCTGATTGTCAATGTACAGGGATAATACATCTCCAACATACGCAGTCATTTCAATGAACATCATACCTGGTGAAGTTTCATTAAAGTCCGTGTATGTATCAGGAAAATATACCTTTGCAAAATTGACAAGCTTTTCTCTAAATTGAGAAAAGTCTTTATTCAAATATTTTACTTCTTTTTTTGCTAATGCCATTATTCTGCTCCTATTACCACTGTAATTGATTCTTCGTTGAATCTGTTTCCTGCTAGTGTAAATGAAATACTTATCCTTACACCATTGAAATTGTCACTAAAGCCATATTGCTGGTCAGCAACTGCAACACTTAAGTCTGTAATTACCACGTATGGTAGCCATTTCGATATTGCCATACCTATTTCTTCCTCAATGTTTACCAACATTTCATCAATGTTTGGGTCAAATAAAAAGTCATATATACTAGTACCCAAATCAGGGTGGAAAGGCCTTTCGCCTTTTCTTGTCAATATTAAATTTTTAACGTTGGCCTTTGCTGCATGAATAGTTAGTCTCGTCTGTGGGAATGGTGCACCATTATTTTTCACCATTGGTAAATCTATTCCCACTGCAATCCTGTCAGACTCATCTGCAGGGTTTATTCTAAATATTTTTCTTGCAGGTATTGCCATTTATTAAGGTCTCGCCTTATTTGCTTTTTCATCTACCTTTTTTAATAGGGCAGAATAGTCCTTTGTTAATATATCTGCCATCTCATCACTGACTTGTACATGTTTCCTATCGTTTGGAAGCATTTGTTCTATTGTTGGCTTTCCACCAAAAGCTTGATCTGGTGATTGCATTCCCATCATACTTGCCATGCCTGATCTTCCATCCGTGAATGTCTTATTACCCATAGTTTTCCATTCTTCGTCTGCTGTTTCATTTAATATCTTGTTCAATACAGGATCTTTTGTAAACTCAACATTTTTTCGCTTTTTCTTTGCAGTAATTCCTTGCTCATATGGATTTTTTGATGTTTTTGCCAATTCAGTTAAATTTAGTCCATGTTCTATGTGTTCAATTTTAAGCTTGTTTTCACCAAGCACTGCTGCCAGTTCTTCTTTTATTACAATTCGTATTTCTTCTCGGACTGCTTTTTTTATTATTTCTAATAGTTTTTTTGATTTTGTCATAGTATTTCTCGTTACTTATATAAATATCTAAATGGTTATGTTTTTAGTCACTATATCCAAGGTAATGGTCCAATTGGTGGAACACCTGGAATAATAAATGTACCAGTTGGAAACCAGCTGGCTAATATGCCTCCGAATGCATTTCCCATTGATAATGCGTCAGCACCAGCATCTCCCATTGAAAATACACTATCTATTGGTGGTGGTCCTGCAGGAGGTATTGCAATTCCTGGTAAAAAACCAGGTACCATGGTTGCAGCAAAGGTTACTAGGGCGGACTTTAACATCATTCCGGCGTTGTCGCTATCTGAATTCCATCCAGCTAATGCTCCTGCCATTGACTGTTCAGCTAAACTTATGGTTGATGATGGTGCTGGCGCCATAACAGTGGCAGCTCCGGCGGCCGTTGCTTTGGCCCAAGCTTTACCTGCATCTCCTTGTGCTTCTCCACCTGGAACATCTCCGCCAAATTCAGCGTTATATACGTTTGCAAATAATGGTGCAGCGAATGGCATAAATTCTCCTAGTTTGTCTTTGTGCAGAAACTGTTTTGGCTCAATATATCTGGTGCAGAAGACTTTAAACTTGAATAGTCTGCGGCATTTATTGGCGGTCCACTTGGTCCACATGCAGTGGGATGTGTTTCGGCCAGTAAAGTATCGCATAATTTTTGCATCCAATCTACCAGTGTTTGTCCTAATGCAACTGGTTCGGCCTCGTCTGTTGCTGCATTCCCTAGATATATTTTTGGTGAGTCTATTATTGTATGGTCATCTGCGTCAATATTAAAGGTACCTTCACTTGAAAATCCAACTGAGGTTTTTGCTGTTCCTAAAATACTATCCGTTTTTGCATTAAACACGATTCTGTCTGAATTTAGTATTATTTGATTTCCTTCATATGAGTCTTGTTCATCAGGAGTTGAACTATTGTGATATGAATCTTTATTTGTACTTGCAATTTCTAAAGGTATTTTTTGTCCTGCGGCCAATACTACTTGTGTACCATCACCAGCCGTCGACCAATCTTCTATGTGGTATCCTTCTGCTGTGTCAGATGTAGTACCATATCCTACATTCATGGTTATTATTGGATCGCCTTTTGAACCTCCATCTGAATATAGATTTGGATCTCCAGCTTGTGGCTCTGCCGTACTACCAAGCCTAATAGAATTTCCCCATCTGCCTTGAAGAATCATATCACCTTCATATGGTTGTAGGGTTTGTATTTCTTTTGACTCAAAAGAATTACCCAGTGTTGGTCCTTCTGGTTCAGCATCTCCTTTGTGCCTATCAAATTCACTAGGTGCAATTTTTCTTCTTTCCAGTGAGTAGGATGAAAAAGGCAAACTATTTTCGTTTACATCACCAAATACATTTTGAGGATATGGTAGCCAATATTTAGAAGTTGCTCCTGATTGTCGTTGGGAATCTGGGGAAGCTCCATCCATACACATCACTAATTCACCAATTAAAGGGTACTGTATGAAATTTGCAAAAGCAGGTTGAAGCCAGTTTAATGCGTGATCGCTCTGATTTCGTTGGGATTGTGTCAATCTAACTAAGCAGGATCCAACTCCATTACCTGTGTCAGTATATTCTGGATGAGATTCATCAAGTATAATATCAACTACTTCTCCAGATTCAATGGATAATGAATCTGGTTGTCCTGTAATTCCAGATACTGGAGCTCCTGTGCTTATTGCCATCTATTGGCTCTCCTTATTTTTTTCTATTTCGTCAATTGATGCTATAAGTTCCTTTTTTTCTGCATCACTTAAAGAAAAATCTCCTCCGCCTGTTTCAGCACGAAGAGTGGCTCTTTGTATTATTCCGGCCATTTTTATTAGATGGTCATCATTTTTTAGTGATGCGTCTATATAGTCCTTTATTAATGGAACAATAACAGTTGCATCGGTCATATTCTTAATTAGTGGTTTTAATTGGCCAATTAAGTTATTTATTTGTTCATCTTTTTTTCGAGAATTTTCGTAAATCTCAGAGAACAAATTAGAAAGGGTTTTACCCTTAAATATTTCATCGTCAAACATAGTTTATCTCCTAATATATCTACTTATCTATATATAAATATATCCGAGCTTATAAATAAAAATTGCCCAAGCACTTTAATAAGCACTTGGGCAACCCTATAAAGTAAAGTTAATTACTTTTTGATAAAGAATGACGCTACCAATAATAGAACTACTAAACCAGTAAATCCACCTTGTCCAAATCCATCAACTAAAGCTGTTAGATTTGCAATTACATCCATTCCAAACACTGAACCACCTGTTACAACGAACCATAAGATCGTTACTGGTAATACAGCCATAAGAATAGTTGTTATTCCGCCAAAAAATCCTGCAATCATTTTAATTACATTTTCCATTTGATTTCTCCTCTTTCTAAATAGTCACTAGCATTGACTTAATTGTTAATTAATTAGAAACGGTAAGCTAAACCTAAGTTCAACGTACCTTCTCTATCTCCTGCTGCGTCTTCTTTAAGACCCATTGTGTAATTTGGCTCAATATATAAACCTTTCCACGCTTGAAATGAGTAACCTAAACCTACTGTTAAGTTTTCCATCATTTCCTCAGTTGGTGCTTGGATTGAAACATACATGTTTGCGTTCCAGTTGTAACGACCAAAAACATCATAGTTTTTGTCACCGATTGAATCTTCACCTGCAGCGATTAGTCCAACAGTCCAAGTATCGTTTAATACATATCCGATACCCATATTGTCAGTCAAGCTCGAAAGCTCGAAATCTGCTCCATCTTCTGGTGCATTATAGGTAGTAATTACCATAAAGTTTTGAGCTCCTGCAAACATTGTTGCACAAGCTAGTATTGCTGTTAAAAATAAATTTTTCATAAATTTTCTCCTCTTTTTTTTGTTATGCTAGTAACGTTTTGTGGCCACTATTGACCGTTTTCAAAATTAAATATACTAGAAATTTTATCTAGGTATTAATTTTTGCTTCTTGATATTTTGTGAAAGTCTCTGAATAGTCCTTTTTTATTATGTTGACAACCTTCGTGATGTACTGTGTCCTTGTGTTAGTCATTTCTCTAATCATAATGTACAGAGCTTTCTTATTAAAATTTTCTATATTGTCTCGTTCTCTAAACAATTGTATTACTGCGTATGCTATTTTTCTATCGCGTTCGCTTTTAAAATTTTTTGGTATTTTAGAATCATAATAATCAATGAATGATTCCATGAATATGGCTCTTTGGTCATTAAAATCTTTTTTTGCTTCCTCATTTGTTACGTCTCGCTGTGTGTCGATTGCCAAGACTGGCGCTTTTTCCTTCATAGCTTTATAATTTTTATTGTTGTTTTGTATTAGGTAATTTTTTGCAACAATACTAAAGTATGAAAAAGCTTTTCCTTTTCCTTCTTGAAATTTTGGTAATTTTTCCAACATAAACGCAACAACTTCTTGTTTTATTTCTCTTGCACCATAATCAAAATAATAAAACTTGAATGTATGGATAATATTTTCAGATAGTTTATCCAACGCTCGATGTATATGTTCATTGAATACTTTATTTCTTAACTTATAACTTGGTTCTATATTATATGCAATAATTGCAGCCTCTGTTATGGGTGTAAAATACATTTTGTTTTTTCTAGGTCTTCCACGTCTTTTACCGTTTGCCGCAGCTATTGCTATTCTTTCTTCCTCATCTTGTTGTATTTTTAGGTTTAAATAAAATGCTTCTACCGGTGATAAATCAATGTTTGGTTCCATTATAATCTCTCTAGACGTTCTATTGTTTTTAATATTTGCTTAAAGGTTTGGCCAACTTCATCATCATCTTCAAATATTCCATTATGGTCAATTTTTCGCATATCAGCTAAAACTTGTTTGATATCCGATGCTACATCTGCTATTAATATATCTGATGTTTCCAAAGAGTCTTCGTAATTTTCAAGCTTTCTTACTAAATTATACGTAGAATACATAAGAAAAATAGACAATAGTGATAATATGACTATTGCAATTATCAACTTGCGTCTCCAAATAAGTCTTTAAATAGGTCTTGTGCATTATCGTTTGCAGTAGAAATTTTGGGTGCTTTTTTCTTAAATATAGGTGCCGAATTCTTGACCAACGGTGCTGAAGCATTAACTCCTCCTCTATTCCATATTTCAAATTCTATCATAGATGCCATATGATCGGCTTGGTGTAATAATAGTGGCATATGATTTCTGAGCTTCCTGTCTTTATCCCAGGTTTTAAGGTATGCTGCGTTCCCGTCATCATATAATCCATCGTGTGTCATTATTGCAATCATCTCATTTTGAGAATATTTTACATTAAATTCTTGTAGTAACCATAGACTACGGTGTGGTACTGTCATATTCTGTATGTTTGGGTTCACATTATAGATCTTACCTTGATTCTTTCTGTGCCATTCACTTGCATTTGGTACATAATAATCATTTTCTATATCTCCAACTTTTCCTAAATCATGATTAAGTGCAGAGAACGCTAGTTCTTCTATTGTATAACCACTCATATCAGCTCCCATGTCTTTCCACGTTTTATATAATGTTGCAGAGCATTTCATTACCCTTAGTACATGGTCGACATATCCACCAATAAAACAATTATGGAAATGTTCTATTCCAGATGCTGGAGCAAACATCATCCTATCCTTTAAAGTGTCATATAAATTGGTTAAGTGTACCAGTCTATCTCCTGAAAAGGTTGTTGATATTTTACCTGTTAACTGTTCCCAGTTTTCTACTATTTGTTGTTCTGTTAAATTCATAATTATCCTATTACGTCTATTACGCCTAAATTTAAGGCTTCTTCAGCTGAAATATAAAAATCTGATTTCATTTTATCTTCCCACCATTTTGCATCTTTTTTTGTTTTATCTGCTAATAATTTATATATTTTAGCTTCTATGTCTTTTGAGTATTCTAATCCTGCTCTAACGTCGGATAATTTTCCTTGTGAAAAGGTAGATCCTTGATGGAACATTATTGTAGAGTGTTTTGAAGCAGCTCTTTTGCCTGTTCCACATGCTAATATAATGGCTGCAGCTGATTGTGCTGATCCTCTACATATTGTATTTACTTTAGTGTCTATTAAATCCATAAAATCGATCATTCCAAACATCTCAGAAACATCGCCACCAGGTGAATTGATAATTAAATTAATAGCTTCTTTACTATATTGTTCATCTCGTTCTCTAATGACTGTTCGTAACCTCGTCATAAAATCAAACAATGTATAGTCACCAATTTCTCCCACTAAATAAACAACACTTTCTGGTACCCAAACTCCTCTATCTGATTCTTCCCATCTTGAATTGTTTTCTGGCTGTTGTAAAATTGTTGCGTCAATGTTCGTAGATTCTTTTCCTGGCATTTCGTGTTCTTCTTCGTATATACTCATATTAATCAAATAGTAATTCTAATTGTTTTTTATCTTGTTGTAGGTTTTTGTCTTTAATTTTACCAAAGGTTTCAGTAACTGAGTTTTGATGGTATCCTATAGCATGAGCCATTCGCACACACATAATTTTAAACTCGTCACAAGTCATATCTTTTGGTAGTGTAAATTCTATAACCTTTGCTTCCTTAGTAGATCCACCCCTACTATATGTTAGCTTATTTTGCATGTTTATTAGCACTTAAGTTCTCTATATTATCTAATTATTTAATATAATATAAACAAAATATCTCAAGCGGTAAAATATTCTAATACTTTTTTTTGTAATACTCTTGGGCATCAAATTTTCTAGGAAATTTGCCTGCTAGAATTCGAGACTCGTACTTAATGTGCTTCTCAAATACTTTTTTATCTTTTTTCCACCTTAGACTGTTATATTCTTTTTTAAGTTTAAATAGTCTAGTTCCTGCTTCTTGTTTTATTTTTGACTTTTCTTTTTTGTTTAGCCTATTTCCTTTGTCCTTTATATCACTAGGTTTAAGAGTTCCTTTTAATTCTACTTGTTCTTCTCCACTGTGATATACTGTTCCATCCATATCGACAAACACTGACATCCATTTCCATCCTCTAGGTCGGCCAGTTGAGGTTTTTCCTTGTAGTTCTGGTCCACCAAACTGGGCATTTAAACTTTCACCTACACATTCATGGCATGTTACAGCTGTTGCGTCGTTGCCACACTTGGTCATTTGTCCACAAACGCGACATTCCATTTTACGATACATCGAATTTTTGTTTTCGTTCCAAGCCGTTCCTTTTACGTATTCTACCAAGTATTCTTCCGTATTTTCCATTTATATTCCTCTTTTTATTCCTATGTTTTCGCCATATATATCACCGACATTAAGCTTATTGTCTACAATAGATTTGCTAACTGCAATGTTGCCTATTTCATGATATTTATTATTAAATATTATAGCGGCAGCTTCAGGTGATAGTTGTTCGCCTTCCCATATTGGACTATATGACTTGGCTGCATTGGAGAATGGGTCTCCGTGTTGTACCCGTCCAATATCATGTAAATCTTCTAAATCATCGACTACAAGGTCTTGTTTTTCTATCACAACCTTTTTCGGTTTTTCAGCTATTGGGTATGGAGTATTGAATTTTAATCCATCCGGTACAGACATTTTAATTTTAGGTTCTATTAAACCAAAGGCCATGTTAGCTGCAACAACTAGTGCTATCGCCAATGGATCAAAAACAAATATAATCAACAATAGGAACCAATTTACAACCTTGTTCATATCTTGTCCAGTCGTTTCTGCCAAATATTTAAGAGGACCTAATTCTCGTTGGTCTTCGTTGTCTATTTCTTTGTTTAATATGGCCATATCAGTATTAGTGATAGAATCAGTTATTGCCTCTAATTTTATGTTTATACTATTCCTATCCTTTAAAGTTCTAGCTAATTCATTTTGTAACGCCCTTCTACTAGATGATGAAGTTGTTGTAATTAGTAGTTGAGTTTCCTTATCTATATATTGAACCTGCGCTGGGTTTGAAAGAGATATTCTTAGGTCTGAGATTGATTTTGACAATCCTTCTTTTTCATATTTAAGATCAGTTTTTGACTCTTCAAATCTAATTTGTCGCTGTTGTAACATTATAAGTGACTTGTCAAGCAATTCAGATTGAGTCGCAGTTGATTGATATGCTCCTGATAAGAATCCATATATTCCGCCACTAGTTATAATCATAAGAACAAGGCAGGCTATAGTTAGGTATGCCCGTAATAATTTGTTTATAGTATCCCAATATTGATATAATAATGAAGCAACAACCAACTTGGCAAATTCCAATGAACCAGCCATAATAATCACTTCATTACTGGCACCTGCAAACAGTTTACTCAATCCAAAGACGGAATAAAAGGCTGCGGATCCTGATACGGCTAGTGCTGATATCGATATTAATATCGGAAGTATTTTATCCTTCATGTTCTAAATTTACTCGTTCTTCTGCCGTTTTTACTAAATTTTTAATCTTATGTACTTGATCTATTGCATAATTAACATCGGCTTTTCCTGCTCGTAGTGCGTTTTCTAAACTATATGCTAATTGGCTTGCTCTTTCTAATGCTTTAAGTACTGGTATTTTGTTTCTCATAACTTTTCTTTTTTATAAATAATTATACATTCTTTGTTAAAAATAAATATGTAAAAATCGTATCTCCATGGGGACCAATCTTGGTTCTTTCTTCTAGAAAATAGTTTCCTCTAGAAACCAATAATTCTTTTACATCTTCCAACTTTTTACTGTCTTTACTACTAATCGCTAATTTATCACCAATCAATTGAACTGTCAAGAATTTGCCAGCTGGTAATGGATAATATTTTAGATTCTTTTTCTTTGTTTTACTAGATAGCTTTGTCAACTTTCTAATAAAATCTAGTGTTTCAGCAGGTTTAATCAACCGTTTGTTGTCCACTATTCTAGTCATATAATATTCTATTTCTGAATGGTGTAAAGATGACCACCACAAATCAAAAATATCAGGATCTTTTGTAAATAGTTCTCGTTGGTCTTGTAAAGTCAACATTCTCCAAACTTGGTCAGACATAATATCTATTTCATTGTCCTCAATATACTCTACATAGTCATTTAACTGTTCCTTTGTTAGCGAAGAGAAAAAATCAACAAACTCTGAGAATTGGTCTAGTACATGGTCTTGTTTTGTAATCCTAAACAAACCATCAGTTTGTAAAGGAGATATTCTACTAAGCAAGCTGTCAATTTCGTATTTATCCTTGTATTTCCAAAAGGCGGAAGAAGGATCCAATACATCATCAATTAACCAAGTTTTATCATCTATCATAATTTTCTTTTTATTTTTATCCTCAAACCTCCGAAGCTTTAACGACATGGCTTCTTTTTACCGTTTGCGCTGGGTACCTAAATTAGGCAGCCATTGCTAGTTCAACTTGTTCGCCAGTTAATTGCGTATCGACCTTCCTTATATCCTTATCTCCATGTCAAAGCCATTCACCCCCATTATATTCAAATGAATATAGTTTATCACCGAGGACCATATTATATCTAAATGAATATAGTCCGTTAGTGGAGGTGGTGGGTTTCGAACCCACGTCCAAAAGAGTAGCTAACATAAGTACTAGCGGTCAATTTCTTAATAATAAGTATACTAATTAAACGTTATTTTTATAATTTAAACGTCTTTAATGGTTCTACACAACATAAAATAGTCTCCCTGTTTCAATACGTGGTCACAGTGATGCTCATCTCTCCATAATTGAAGTATCATCATGTAAGCCGCTTCATCAGTTCTATTAACACCATATTTTCCAGGGTCAAATGTACTAGCGTGTAGTTTTCTAACTACTTGATATGCGTCATTTCCATTATAAATTATATTCATATAACCATTAGCCTGCGGGCCAGTTTTTTAATTGTTTATGTAACCTATTTAATTGCTATTGTTTTTGGCTTACTGTCTGGAGAAACTGGAACTTCTAATCGTAGAAGGCCGTTTTCCATTTTAGCCGTAATTTTTGCCAAATCAAACTTAGGACTAATCTTCCATCCTAAATCAAATGACCGTTTTGCGATACCCTTGTGAACATATTCTCCATTACCAACGTCCTCAATAAGTGTAGTTGGTTTGGTATACGAAACCTTTAATGTAGTACCATCTTCAATAGAAAGATCTATATCTTCCTTAGTTAATCCAACTGCTGCTATTTCAAATACTAAGGCTTCTTCTGTGTATATAATGTCGACAGGATGGTTAATTTTCTTGTCTACATTAGTCTCAAAAGCCGAAGTATGGTCGAAAAAATTCTTAAATAATAAATCAGTTGGGAATAGTGTTGTGCCGAAAGGCGTGTTTATTCTTAGTGTTGTCATAATAATCTCCTTAGATAATTTTAATTGTTAAACTTAGTTTTAACCTATAACTTACTGGCCCGCAGTACCAATTGTTATATAGAATAAATATAAATCAATATGTAATTAAACTACTTTTTCTGTAGTTTTATTACTACTCTTACGAGTACTTGGTTTTCTGTAATTTCTTCTAGGTTTTGGCTTTGATTTCTCTGCCTTTGCCATGTGATCCTTTATTAATTTAATAATTGTTTGTTTGTCTAAGATCTGAGTATATAATTCAGAATTTTTTCTAAAGAAGTACATACCAACTATTGCACCTCCAATCATTATTCCTAATAGTCCGCTTAAAATTGTTTCCATTTTGTTTTCTCTTTAATTTTTCATGTTTGTTGCAATAACAGCACCTGTTGCGTCATATTGCTTAAACTTAATATTTCTTGGTGTTCCTGACTGAGCAGAAAGCATATCTAACCGCTTTGCTACATTGTGTCTATGTTGACCATCTAATAGTTGCTCTATAATTCTATTAGTTTCAGACCAAGTAACTCCGATTTTTCTATTATCGATACATAAGTATCCAATAACAGGTTGTACACCTTGTTGCTTATTTGCAGCTTCATCAGCTATTTCAAATCCAATGTTTCCCCATAACTTACCATACCTATTTGGATCAAATGGTTTCTTTTGATTGTGATTCGTTGTTGTAGCCTTTGAAAATTTGTGTTTATGATTACTCATAGTTGTTTTAGTGGTTAAGCCACAAGCTATTTATAATGCCTACTCTTTCTATCGGATTTTCAGCTTACTCCGTTTTCCTATCCTTATATATTAGTTTCCGTAAGTGGTTTACTAACACAAGGTTATTTTTTTTTAGTTTAACATAATAATATGTTTTTAACAAAAATATAACAAAAATTCATGACAATAAAAAATTATTTAGTACTTTTTTTCACTTTTGTTGAATCTTTTTTACTTTTAACATAACTTTTAGCAGCTTTTAGCAATATTGCACATTTTTCGTACTCTTCGCGATCAGGATGTTGAAAATATGCAATTAGTCCACCCACAATATACTTAGGCC
>Ga0307488_10000224_pt1 | contig 43843 bp, 55 predicted proteins | sample SB02metaG_FD_202248 | JGI IMG/M metagenome (GOLD analysis project Ga0307488, IMG submission 202248) | Sea-ice brine microbial communities from Beaufort Sea near Barrow, Alaska, United States - SB 0.2 | ecosystem: Environmental > Aquatic > Marine > Coastal | place: USA: Alaska | collected... | reverse complement strand
ATATCTTCTCTATCAACTCTGCAGCACAAAATACATTCTTTGACAAACAACTATAAATATCTTTACTTGTTAAATGACTTAGATCGGGAGTTGTATAACTATTTATTACTATATTATTATTATTATTTATTATTCCATGATTGATTGTTTTATTAGATTGTTTTATAATCTTGGTTAGTTTTTTATCTTTTTGTGCTAAATGTTTGTCTTTCGTTTTTAATTGTTTATCTTTTTTTGCTAATTGTAGTTGCAATTTATTTATCATATCTTCTTCTAATTGTTGTTCTAATTTGAGTTTACATTTATTTTTATGTTTTGATAACGATTGACTATATTTATAATTTTTATTACAATACTTACATTTATATTCTTTATGTATTATTTTGCACAGGGTGGATACATTTTGGATACAATTGGATACATTATTTGATACAATTGGATACATTTCCGAGATAACAGTTTCTTCCAATTTTAAATTTAAATATTCCTGATAAGAAAGACCTTGTAAAATAGTTTCTTTTAAATCATTTAAATTTATATTTTCTCGTAGTTTTTTACATATTTTTTTTCTATCTAAATGATGTTGCATCTTTAATTTATTAATATTTGTATAACCACAATTATAACATTCATATAAAACCATCTTATATATTATATATTATATATTAATTTTAAATAGATATAAGTGTCAATAACTGTCTATGACTGTAACTGAATATTATATATATACATATATAATATATATAATAATAATCATAACTAATCATAATAAATATAAATAATATAATTATAACAATAAAAAATAATAATAAAAAAACAGTCAAAGAATATAATTAAAAATAAAGTATAAAAAAAACTGAGGGGGGGGGAATTAACTTTCCTAAAAAAAAAAATCAGGCGCGTAGCTGAGAATTCTCAAAGTCCTGTAAAAAAAAAAAAAAACATTTTTATTTATTGATTAATATTAAAAAAACCATAAAGCGAAATCTTAAAAATTTACTTTAATGAATCTGTTGCTAATTTATCAGCATAATAATTTCCGATTGAGTGTATATCATTTTTATTTGTATGTGCTTTAATATGTTGAAAATGTACATTTTTAATATTTTTATATAATTCATAAGTATCTTTAACTAATTGTAGATTTGGTATATTAATATTCCATTTTTTTTCCGAGCATTTTTTACCATAACTAGTTACACATAAAATGGAATATCGTGAATCTGAAATGATTGTAATATTTTTACCAGATAAAATATCATATTTAATGATATTAAATGTATCTTTAATTGCGGTTAATTCAGCGACGTTATTAGATTGTTTTCCTTGAATTCTTTTGGATATATTTCTATGGTCATTATCTCCGAAATATATTCCTAAACCAGCTTTAGCATATTTAGTACCATTATTAGTACATGCCCCATCAGTATAAATATAATATTGATTATCAACAGATGTATGTTGTGATGTATTCATTAATATACTTGATAAATTATCAAGTGATTTATTATGTACGTTATTTGATATATTTGTGCATGATTTATTAGATTTATTAACAGATTTGTCAAATAATTTATTGAAAGATTTATTTTGTTTAATATTAAAATATTTAGTTATATCATTTTGTTTGAACATATTGTATAATATATATTATATATATAGTTAATATTCTAATCAATTTATATAATTAAAATATAAGTTATATTTATAAATGATTTGTATTAATAAATGTAAAGATAACGCACAATTTGTCTGATGATACTCAATTATTACTATTTGTGTATTATATTATAAATTCAAATAATTTGAACTAATTTTGTTTAAATTATTAAAATTACATTTAGTATTTTTATATATTTTTAGAATTTTTGGTGCGAACACTATGACATAAATATAAGGAATTAAAAAGCATGAGAGAAAAATGGATAATTGGTTGAAAATTTATCCGTAAATATTATATGTAAAATATGTTTGTTTCGATTGATAAAAATATTGATATATGTATAATGTAATAATTATTACATTATAATCCACCAAGTTTGTGTAATGTTGATATAATAATATATTTAAACTAATGTAATAATATTCTTTATAATATTCAAATACATATAGTTTATTATATAAAAATATAAAAATATAAATATATTAAATATGATAAAGAAAAAGTATTTAATATGTTTTGGGACACGTCCGGAATTGATTAAATTAATTCCATTGATAAAAAAGTTTAGAGAGGGTGAATATAATTTTTTAACTTTATTTACAGGTCAACATGAAACATTAATTGATGAATTTTATGATTATATAGGTAAACCAGATATAATTTTTACAAATATAATGGAACATGGGCAAAGTTTGAATAAATTAACAGCGAAGATATTGGATAGAATGGATAGTGTATATGATATATATAAAATAACGAATGTAGTGATACAAGGAGATACAACATCAGGATTTGCGATAGCGTTATCAGCATATAATAAGAAAATAAAAGTAATACATCTAGAAGCAGGATTGCGAACCGCAGATAAATATAGTCCATATCCAGAGGAGGTAAATCGTCGATGTATATCAGAGATAGCAGATATACATTTTTGTCCGACCATATCTGCGTTAAATAATTTAACGAGAGAGAATATTACACATGATGTATATTTAGTTGGAAATACAATAGTCGATACATATAAATTAATATTACAATATAATAAACCAGAGTATAATATATTACAAATAGTGGAAGCGAATCCGTGCTATATAGTAGTGACAATGCATCGCCGTGAGAATAGAGGAGTAAATATGACAAGGATGTGGAATGAATTAAATATATTATCATCAACATATAAATTTGTATATATTTACCATCCCTCAGTTCCTGAGAGTAAACATAAATTATGTAGTAATATACATATTTTAGAGCCTCAGAATTATGCAAATATGGTATATTTAATAAATAATAGTAGTGGAATAATTTCAGATAGTGGAGGAATAGCAGAAGAAGCAGTATGTAGTAATAAAAAAATATTAATTTGTAGAGATACAACTGAACGTATTGAGACTATAGAATGTGGTTTAGGACGATTGATATATAATGACATAATTGATAATATAACATTTTTACATATAAATGATATAATTGTTACCGAGAATCCATATGGTACAAATGTATGTGACAAAATGATGCAATATTTACAAATTGAATAAGTTATTTATATTTTTTGTTAAATAAATTTATAAATATATTCTAAATTAAATGTTGTGTCAAACTGTTTTACATGAGATATAAACGTATAATTTTGTTTAATATATTGAATTTTAAGCTCATTATTTATAAATTGAATATTATACGAATTAATTTTACATATCTTAATTATAAAAATATTATCATTAATTAATGAATTGTAATATACTAGTAGTGTATCAAAATACTGATATAATGGTAGTATATTATTAAACTCGTGAGAATATATTTCAATATAATCCCAAAAATAGTTAAATTCTTCCTGTAATGTAAACTCGAAATATTTATGTAATATAATTAGAAAAATTATATAAAATTTGATAGAACTATCATGTGGTAAAATCTGTAACAATATTTTAGGAGTATGAAATTTATTTTGAATCATGAATCGTATAATTTCATTATCATATTTGAGATGTGTTGGTAAATTATAATATATAATAATATTATATTCACACATATGAGAATATTGTGTTAATAATTTAATAATAAATATATCATTATTTTTAATTCGTGGTGATGCATATTTAATAATGGATGGATTTTTTTGGGAAAATTTGAGTATAAAATTGTTATTATTTAATAACTGTATGGGAATATCGTTAATTATTTCTATATTATCCATAGTTAATGTATTGTATAAATTATTCAGATAATGTTTAGATATTTTTTTCTGGAACTTATAATATTTCTCTATATTTAAATTGCTTGAGGTATTTTTGGTGATATTTTTTGTAAGCGGTATATTCTTTGCCATGATTATATTAAATTATAATACAATCAATTTTTAATAATGTAATAAAATATATAAATTTATTTAATTTAATATAATATTTAATATAATATTAAATTAAATATAAAAATATGTATATATACAATAATATATGTTATATTTAAAAAGTTATTGTTATAGTCAGCATGAATTACCATTTATAATAGCGAATTTAGAAGAAGGATTAAATAATATTGATAAATATTATTTATATGAATATAATTATACACATACAGGATGTTTGAAAGATTATGAGATATTAAAAGTATTACATTTGATTCCACAACATTTACAAGATAAATTATGTTACAATACAATAGATTTAAAAAATTATAATGAATATGCATATGATGATGAGAAATTGATCCATGAGATGATAGAGCCAATACAGCGTTCATATTTTTATAATGATCCTAATGTAAAATTATATGATGATGATATAATAATAGATATAGATGCTGATGAAATAATTTATAGAGATTCCTATCCAGAATTATTGAATGAACTTGATATAAAATGTAAGCCACTAGGAATTAGATTGAATCAATTTTTTTATAAGCATAATTATTTATGGAGTAATTGTAATTTTAGTAGTCCCACAATATATAAATATATAATGGTAAAAAATAGTAATAAAATAATAAAAGGATTAAAGATAAAGAATTTAAGAGATGTATCAAATAAGACAGATAACATATATGGTTGTCATATGAGTTGGATAATGTCAGCAGATAATATGATAAAAAAATTGCATTCATATAGTCATCCATGTTATAGAAAATTTGCGGATAAAGAAGTATTACAGAAAGCAATAGATAGTAAAATATATATATTTGATTTACATCGAAAGTTTGATATAGATGAATTAGGATTAGATGATTTGCGGATTCCAAAATATTTACAGAAAGAAGAATTATTTAATTATTTAAAATCATAAAGAATTATATATAATTGATTGTGAATAATATATAAATAAATATAAACATGAAAACTCTTGAAAATATGATAAAAATAAATAATGATAATTATATGTGATAAAATTGTATTATGTTATATAAAAATTATAAAAAGGATATAATAAAAAATGTAAAACAATGTGAAAAAAATAAGACTGAACTTAATTGTATATTTAATTTTTATTTAATGATGGGAAATGGTATCTAAATTTCCATAATAATTTTTTATTATCTTTAATAAATTTATAGTATAATATATTCCATATTTTTGTCCAATCATTGTTTTTTTTATAATTACTCATATTAGTAATATAGTTGCTAGAAGATATATATGGTTTTCTCATAGTGAGGCCTCCAGTAGCGAAAAATACCATATCATATACATTTTGATGCATAACCCATTCATAACTATCACACGAGAATTCCATGAACCATTTAAATCCTTCTTTTGGATGTATTCCATATAAATTCATATAATTTCCAACAATCATTAATCTTTGTATATGGTGTAAATAACCAGTATTAAATCCATCGATGATACAATCATCAACAGGTTTTATACCGAGAGTTCCAGAATACCACTTATTATTTAATTTTTTATTATTTTTGAAATAATTTTTGTTATTATAATTGACGAATAAGTAGCAATATCGTTGATATTCTCTCCAAAAAAGTTGTCTAATAAATCCTTCCATACTGTTTATAGGTATTTTTTTATTTTTATTATATTTAATGATTTTTTGAATAATATCTATGGGTTGAATTAAACCAATATTTATTGACGAGGATAATATAGAATGGAAAAGATAATTATTATTTGTATCAGTATAGTCTTGATAATTACCAAAATTATTTAATTTATGTTTAATAAAATGATTTAACCATTTATTAACATTTTTGTGTGAAATAGAGTATATAAAATTATCAGTATTACCATAATTATTTATAAATTTAGTGTTTACTAAATCGATACCTTTATTAATATATTTCTGATCGGTTTTATTTGATATAAGTTTAGGTATTTTTATATTACTTGTTAGTTTTTGTCTATTATATTTATCCTGTGATTTAATAGTAGGAATAATATCTAATTGTTTTTTTGACCACATATAGAAAGAATTGAAGAAGAATTTATCAGTTTTATTTCTATATTGATTAACTAATTCATTAGATAATAGAAAATTAGGATTATTGATAATATTATATTTACCATCTAGTTTAATTTTATCAATTGGGTCAAAAATAGTGTAATTATTAATAGTATATTTTTTAATGGATTTATTATTATTATATTCAATGTAATCAATAACATTAAAATTATGTTTGATTAAGTAATCATAGTAATAAGAACAAGACGCGCGATGTAAAATAATTTTTTTTTTATTATATTTATAGGTTAAAAAATAATGTGGATGTTCCCATATAATATAGTTATATGATTTATCTAAATATTTTTTATCAAATAATTGAGTTGGTAATATAATAAAATTAGATGACATATATAATATTAATATTAAAAAAAAAAAATTTATTATATATAATAAATTGTGAACTATTTAACGGAAAAACATATGTTGTAAATTATTATATATAAAGTTTCGATGTATGATGTAAAATTTGTGCCAATATATATAATATAGATTGTAACTGAAAGAAATTAGCATATAATTTTATTCTTTCAGAAATGAAAGACTGTATGTATATAAAGTATATAATACACTTAATTAAGAACGAAATTTACCAAATTAATTATATGTTTCTATAAGTGTAAAGAAAAAATCATATATATAAATATTATATAAGGATGAATACTGATACAGATGAAAATTTATTTCAAGACTTATATACTGAATTATATAAAGAATTATATAAAGAATTTGATTATATTGAATCGAATAAATATTTATCGAATATTTCAATTAAATGTAATGAAGTTCAGAATACTGTATGGAATACATTAGAAATAGAAGAAGATATATATATTGAATCAAATATATCTTCTTCTATTTCTAATAATAATAATAATAATAATAATAATAATAATTTGAAAAATTTTAAAACAATTACTAAGCGACGATCAATAGACTTATCTCAACGAAAGAGGTCATATACAATATAATTTATTGAATTACAATTTAGTGATGATAACTGGATTTGGTAATATATAATCAAGCATAAGTTGTCTTTGTTTAGAACTTGCTGTCCATTCTCCAAGTTTGATATAATTTGGTATATTAATGATATTTACATCAATATTTGTTCCGTAGCTTCCTTGAATTAATTCAGAATATGTGAAATCTGGCATAAATAATGTTTCTAGTTTGTCATTTAATAAATATAATAAGAAATCAAATAACCCAATACTGATAATTAAATGTTTAATATTGGTAAATTGTTCTAGATCAGTTAACAAATCTTCACTACTAAAGAAGCTAACATTTGGTCGTTTGCATAATATATCAATACATGGGTCAATTGTATCATTCGCAATGATAATAATTTTTTTATCTTTATAATAATTATCAATAATATGATTATAATATGCTAAAGGTGAGCCAATATGTTTAGAATGTGGATTACTATTATATAGGTCTTCACTTCTTATATGAATATATATATTATCATTCAATCCTTCTTTATAATTCAATTTGAATATTGGTTTAATATATTTTTGGAAATATTGTTTATAAATATATGGTTCAGTATCTTTAATATGAATTTGGTGTAAATAGAAAAAATTATGTTTAATAATATGTTCATTATCTGTGATAGTTTTATTTAAAGAAATTGTTGTAGAATTTAAAAGTTGGTGTTGAGGAAATTGAATATTTGTATGTCCTTGTATTTTAGCGAAATGAATAGCACGTAATATTTGAAGTATATTTTGTCCGAGTCTTCCCAACCATTGATTAATAATTAACATAAATATATAATTAATATATAAAAATAAATTTTATATATTAATTAAATATTAAATGAAATTATATATAGTAAGACATTGTGAGCGTTATTCATCTCCATTATATAAATCTGAATTAACTGAAACTGGTCATTTTAAAGCGAAAGAGTTAGCAATAAGATTATATGATAATAATATAAAAAAAATATATTGTTCTCCCTATTTACGATGTATGCAAACGATACAACCATATTCTCACTATTTTAATATATTACCAAATGTTGAATATGGAATTTCAGAGAATAATTTTACAATAATTGAAACAGATATAGATTTATTATTGAATGACTTTAAAACAAATTCCGAGTATAAAAGTATAGTAAGTATTCGAGAATTAAATGATACAAATTATAATATAAATGATACGATACATCGTGTAGGTAAATTAGTAAAGCAGATATTAGAAGATAATCGAGATTTTACAGATAATATAGTAATTTGTACACACATGACTATAGTAAATATAATTTTATATTTGTTTAATAAAATAAGTTATAATGACATAATTGTAGATATACATCAAAATTATGGAGAATTGATAGAAATTGATATTTGAATTAATTTTTAATACACGTATCAAAAAAAAATTGATTATTCAAATAATATAAATTTGAACTATTGAATATGATAGTGACCGAAACGATAATATTAAGATGATTGTGCGATAATATAATCAACGTTCAGTATGAAGTTAAGTGTATTTGCAGTATATATGACACAGAGACTGCTTATTTGTGGACATTTACTGAGTGTTGTGATTATCGTACCAAATTCTGATATAATCGTTTTAAAATTCTTTTTAATTCATTAATTTATAAATATTCATAATGAAAATTTCGATGTATATATGTTTATATTTTTGTTCTAGCGAATTAACTAGTAATTCTGCGGCAATAGAGGTAATAATATGAGGTAATATTTTTGTTTTTTTTATGATATTATATATAATTTCACTGAATATTTGTTCAATAGTGTATAAATCTTTAATAATGATTTGTTTAATAATATTTTTAATTTCTATAAATTGTGTGATATTATTTTGTAATAATATATATGAGATATTATTGATATTGTAATACTGATTAAATGTATTATTTTGTAATAGAATATATAAATTATTAAGATTTCGTTTAGCTTTATGACATATATCTAACAACGTGTCAAATGATATATTTAAATTAGCATTGTGATTAATATAAAGACATAATTTATTTAATTCGAAAATAGTGAGAGATCGTGCGCGAATATTACAGAATAAGTTTAATGGTTTATTATTTGTGATAATTAATGTAATTTTGTAGTGATATTTTTCAATAATATTTTTGAGGATAAATAAATCATTATTTGATATAAATTTATGAATGTTATAAATGACGATAATATTATGATATAAAGAATATTTAATATGTTCGATGAATTCTTTTAGGAATATAATATTATCTTGGAAGTAATCGCTAGGATATAATTCATAATAATATTTATTCGAAGAGTATGCGATTAAATGTGTATTAGATAATGTAAATAATTTATTAGTAGATATAATATTATCTTTATAAAAATTATTTAAGAAACATCGAATGAATGTTTTTTTACCACACGACTCTGGTCCATATAATAAAAAAGAAGTAATATTATTTAAATTGGTTAGCTTTAATAATGTATTTTTGAGTTCATAATTATAGTCAATATGTTCTAATTTTGTAGGTAATTTTAAATCATTTAATAAAAACATATTAATATAAATTATATTTATAATGATTAATACTAATACTAATTATAATTATAAATATAATTTACAGGTGTAATTAATGTGCTATGTCGTTCTAACATAAATTCTAAACGATATTGTATAATAATGTTAGAATTTAATAGATAATATTGTTCTTTATATTTGTCGTGATATTTTTTATCAATCAATGCGAATATTACAGATAATGTTCGATTACTTGTAAATATATTATTTTTATTTTTATATTTATTAATAACTTGATCGACAATATTAATATAATGTATAAATTTATTCCATTTAATAGGTATTATTGTAGATATATTTATTTGTGTAATCCAGCGACGAAGTCTTTTATCAACAATAATATCAGAACTATTATATGATTTTTCAAGTGTATTCATAAAATCCATGTGATAATAATACAAAACTATTATTATCAATTTTTGTTTATATAAAGATCAAAAAATATAATATTATATATGAATATTAAAGATTTTGGTTTAGATAAAATTACAGAAATATATAACATATATGATATGTTAATAGATGATGATATAATAGATACGCATCCTTTATTAAAATTTAGAATAAATAATTTATTTATATATTTTAATAATATTTGTTCAGAATTTGAAGATATATCAAAAGATTATAATAATGATACTAGTGAAGAGTATATAAAATTTGAACTTGATAAAATGATAAAATTTGAAGAATATCTAGAAATGTATAAAATTAGTTAACTAATATATTACCAATCATTATCATTAAAATTACTATTATTTAATATTATATGTGATAAAGAACAATAATTACGATTATTTGAAATATAATGAAAATCGCTATCTGTCATACCTTGTGAATCCATAGTTAATAAATCTTCATAATAATTTTTTTTTAAATTTGAAATAATCAATTTAAATTGAATAACTGAGAATAAATTAATTTCAATTAATTCAGTAGATAATATTGTTGACATCTAAATATATTATAAAAAAATATAGTAATCAATTTTATAAATAATTATATAGTATGTCGTGTTATAATGTACTTAAAACGATTTTGAGTATATTTGAATGAATTTATTAATATATTATTAGTGATATGATAATTAATTAAATATTCTTTATCAATTTCATAGAAATAAGTTGAAAATTCATATAATCCTATACTAGAATAAATTTTATAAGATTGTAGTTTATCATCCATAAAGTCGATATAATGTGCGAAATGTTCGTATTTTTGTTCAATTTTTTTAACATTCATACACCAATTCATAAATATGTTCGGATTATCCATAACAGATAATGTATATATATTAAATGATATATAATCAATTTATATAATAGTATAATATTTAAGAAAAAAAAAATAGTAACTCAATTTTATTAATAATTATTCAAGATGTCGTGACATCATATATTTAAATCGTGTTTCCGTAGATTTATACATATTTGTAAGGATACATACTGATTTTGGCATTTGAGTCCAATATATTTCTTCAATATCCGCTAAATATATTGAAAATTGTGTAACTCCAACGGATGATGTAGTCTTATAATTTTCCATCCTGCAATCCACAAATCTTACGTAATGAGTTAATGTTTCCCATTCTGTGTTAATACTACACGAATTTGGTTTCCAATTCATCAATACATTAAATTCAGATTGATCCATATAGTTCAGTGATTTATATATCTATATTATACTATCAATTTTATTTTATACTATCAATTTTATACTATCAATTTTATACTATCAATTTTATACTATCAATTTTATATTGTATAATATTTTTTATATATTTGTATAGTAGATAAATTTAAGAAATCAGAATTATAATTAATAGATAAATAATATTTTTTACAAAATGATATACATTTTGTGATTTGTGTTTTAATAATATATTTAATGTAATTATTGTCATTATTTGTATATAGTTGATGTAAAATTTTATAACATTCATATTGTTTTTTAAGATAATGATGATTAATTTTAGAAATGGTGTCACTATATTTTTGCGGAATATTAATATATAATTTATTATTCCAATTTTCTAAAATATCATATAATTTATTTAGATTTATTTCATCAATACCTTGGAAACCTTTTGCTATAATATATTTTTCAGAGTTAGTATTTCTACTGATACTAGGTTTTGTGAAAATAATATTATCATATAAATTATATAATATAAATATAATTTGTTGTGTTAGTAATGTATTTAACTCAAAACATTTACAAATGAATGTTCCATTAATTTTTTGTAATGATATTGCTGTAATAATTTCACAATAAAATAATCTAGAAAATATAAGTTCTTGGTTATTAAAATTATTGGAGAAGTCAAATCCCCCATCAGCGGTAATAATATCATATTTTTTATTATTTTTCATACAATATTTAATTGTATCTAATTTATATAAATCACCATCAATTTGATCAATAATATTAATATTTGGATTATTCTTAATTTTACTATATATATAAAACCAATTTGGTATATTTGTATTTTTATCTATTAACGAAATTGTATCTATTGAATAATTATTATATTTTTGATTATATAATATTTTAGAAAGAGCATCGACAAATCCTCCTGGAGCTTCTGCCATACAAAAAATATCTAATTTGTGTGAATTATTTAATTTATATAAATTTATAATATTATAATCATATATTATTTCCCATAATTTATAAAATGAGCGGCTAAGTGGTTTATAATATGCGATATTTTGATTTTTTAGATTTAAGAATTCATAATCATTAACATTTCGTTTTAATAAATCCCAATTATCTAATTTACATAATATATCTTTATAATAATTAATATTAGATGTTATTAGTTTAGTATAATAATTCTCTTCAATATTTATTTTTTTATCATATATTAATAAATTATTAATATTATTTGATTTATTATTTTTTAATTGGATAGATTTAGTATACTTCAACATAATAATAATATTATTATTAATTTTAAATTAAAAAAAAAATAATGAAAGTGTTAATATATATATATATATATATATCCCACAAGAATATAATTGAAATAATAAAGAAGAATATGTATAAAAAAATAACGAATAAAATAGATACAATTTAGTTAATAATAAATAATAAATAATAATAAATAATAAATAATAATAAATAATAAATAATAATAAATAATAAATAATAATAAATAATAAATAATAATAAATAATAAATAATAAATATTAAAATTTGATTTATAAATTATACATAATTATTTAAATATAACAAATATGTACACTTATGAAAATTTTTCATATTTAAAGAATGTTAAAAAATTTGAGTAAAATATTGTTAGTATATATGCAATAAATAGTAGTATATAAAAAATTGATATAAATATAAAAAAATTGATTTAAAATATAAAATAATATATATAAATAATAATGAATAATGTTGATAGAGATTTTTGCAAACAATGTGATAATAAATTACAATTGAAATGTGATAAACTAGCAGGAGAAGAACATCCTGTATTAGTTTCAATATGTGAAACATGTAATGAAACAAAATCATATACATTATCTCAGATAACAGATAATCTGATATCATATACACCATATATGGTAAATTATGCAATGACTCAATATGGTAATATAAAAGATGATAATACTATACCATATGCTACTAATCAAAAATGTGCAAAATGTCAAAATACAAAAGTGAAACAAATATGTACTAATCAGAATGATATGAAATATATATTTATTTGTGAAGAATGTGAATCACAATGGTCAATAATATAATTAGAAATCGAACGTAATATTTAATTTAGCTTTTAATTTATTGCTAATAATTTTGTCTTTATAACTATATATTTTTTTATAACAATTTTTAATAGTATTGAATGAAATATCTGATATTTCTGCAATATCATGTAATGATATATTTAATTTATAAATTTTAACGATAAGATATATTACACCACAAGTGATTGCTTGAGGAGTATTTTGATTAATTTCATGTAATTCAATAATTTTATTAATTATCATAAGTATTAAATTATTGAAATCTGTATTAATATTTAATTTAAATAAGAATGATGATACATAATCTTGTGGAGTGAGAGGTTGTATATTATCTAATAATTTAATTTGTTTGCTATGTAATATTTTTGGGATTTTTTTATTAGCAGTAGTTAAATCACAAATAGAAATATTGAACATTTTTAATAATTTTGGTGTATTTATTAACCAATTTTTTTTTTGACAAGTTAAATACATACATGATGCAATTAAAGCTTCTCGATTCTGTCCTCTAGAGATTTGAATATTATTAATTTCAAAATATAATACTTTAATATCTTCAATAATTGCTTTTGATATATTTAATTTATTAGCTTTATTTTCAATTAGTGAATCTGTTGCCAAAATAGTTTTACATTTATAATTTCCTGTTATATATATATGTGTACGAGTTAAATTATAATATTTATATGATTTTCCAATACTTGTAGCAATACTAAGAGTTTCATCACGTGGATCTACTGGATGACCACACCGAATAAAATTATTACTTTGATTTTCATAATTATTCCATTCTTGAGATAAATCCAAGAATTTATTATTAATTTCGCCACACGATTTACAAACAATCATTCCAGAATCATATACTAATGAATTTTTTGTATTACATAAATTGCAACTATATTGGTCTGCGATATTAATGATTGAACTATTATTATTTATATTATTTATATTATTATTTATATTATTTTTAATATTATCTTTCTTTTTAGTTTCTATAATATTATGATGTACTTCAGTTTTATTATTTAGTAAAGAGAATGTATTATATAGTTCTGTTTTGTTTAAACATTCCATATTATTTTATTTAATAAAATTTCCAATAATAAACTTAATAATATATAATAATCAATTTTTAAATGACAAAATGAGAAAAAAATAAATTTACATATAAAATTATTAATTATAATATATATATATAACCTACATATTTATAAAACACATGTGTGATAATTATAGATTAATGAATTATGTATATATATTATTAGTATTATTATTTATTATTCCAATAATGTTAATATTTGATAACGGGTGTCATTCTGATAATATATTTAACATGAATCAAGATTGTATTCATGTATTTATAGGTATTATATTATTAATAATCGATATTATTTCATGGTGTATTGTATTTATTTATTATATCAATTATATGCAATAATAAATAACTATTTGAGGAATAAATATATAATAATATAATAATGAATACTGAATATGATAAAAAGTTAATATATTATATATTGCTAATATGTTATATATATATTATATATTGTAAATATAATAGTAATATACTGAATTAAATATGATGATTTAAAATTGTTTATAATTGTTTATAGGTTAGAAATAGTAATATAATTACAAGAATTAATATAATTAATAACATAGACACGACAACATATGAGACTAAAATCATAGGATAAATATGTGGATAAATATTCATTTTAATTGGTTCAAGTATTCTATTTTTTAATAATGATAATGTTTCTGAATTGTTGTCTCCTTCTAATTGGTCTAAAATAATATTAGCTAATTTAGTAATATTTATCATTATATTTAATAAATTATATTTTCTTTTATATATTATAACATAATATATAATATGTTTGATGAAATAAATATAATTGTAGCATTAGTAGTATGTATAATAATATATATAATAGTAAATTATTATTATAATTCGACACAGGATATAAATGTAGATAATATAAATAATAAATTTGTAAAAAATAAGAAATTAAATAATATAGAATTTCAGAATATAAAAACGATTGAGAAATCTGCAAATACGGAAAATTTGAGTATGTCAAATGGTCAAATGGATAGTATGTATCGAATCGATAATATTGTTCAGATGGAAGATGAAGATACTGAATTAGATGATATTGAAAAATATGTATCAGTAAATAATATAACGAAAACTGCCAATAAAATTGTAACTATATCATTAAATGGAGTGAATACAATTAATACAACTAAATTAAATAAATCCGTAAATAAGATAATAATATTTTTAAATAAATATTTGGAGAAAAAATATAAGTATGAGTATAATTTAGATTTATTAAAAATGAAAGATATATTAATAGGATATAATGATAAATATAAATTATATAAGATGAATTATATATTACATTTAGATATATTAAAATTAAATGTAGAATTATATTTAGATATACATGATGAGATATATATAAGTTCATTAATAAAGTTAGATGATTTAAGTGAATCTGATTTAATTTTAGATATAGATAATGATATAGATTTAATAGATATATTTAGTGATACACAGAAGTTATATGAGATATCAGATAAATTACGTGATATGAAATATAAAGGATATAATATACAAATAGATGATTTAGATAGTGAAAGTTCATCATCTGATAAATTAATACAACCGACTACCCGAAAGAAACAACCGAACGCGAAGAAATCTGACATGCGCGATGTATTAAAAAAAACGAAGGATAATAGTGGGACATTTGGTGGTAATAGTATAGAATTAAATACAATTCCGACTAATAATTCATTTTTGAATGGTGATAATATATGTGATGGTTGTTTTGATAATGTAGCGGTAATAAGTTGTGATGTAACTAAGGATAATTTTAGTAAATATGCATTATTTTAAATTAAGAATTTTTTTTTTAAAATTTAGGATATTAATAAGTTCATTTGGTTTAATTTCTAATTTAACAGTTTCTGTTTTATATTTACACGGTTTAGACGATAATTGTTTAATTATAGACGAATTAGATATTAAGTAATTTGTAATAAAGTTATAAATATATAGTAAATGTGTTGGTTCACATTTACCGAATATTAATACAGAGCCACTTTGAAATATAGGTATAGTAATACATTTACAATTTCCATTTGATAATCCGTCACCTTTACCACAACATTTAATATTACATTTACAGATACCATTATTATTTGCATATGATTCATTATAGTAATAACATAATTTAACTGCTGGATAAGCGTCATTTTTATAAATGACGAAATATCCATCATTTTTAAGTAGATCATATAATTTATTTCGATTAATACAGAAAGATGATGTGAATGTAAAATCAGAATTCATGAATGAATTTTTAAAATTATATATATTAAGCAATGATAGGTCAATATTATATATATTTATTGTCATATTTTTAATATAATCAAGTAAAATATGTATAGCCAATTTGCCATCTTCTGCATGAATGTGTTTCATACCAGATATACCGATAGAGCCATTTTGAAATAATTTAATATTGATTGATGTAACACGATTAATAGTATTATTTGGATTATAATATGGATTAATATTCATCGTAATTTGATTATAAAATATGCAATTTCCGTTTCCATTACTTTGATTTTTGCGTGATATATTTTTAGAACTTTTTAGATGAATTAATTCTTTAAATGGATTTAATTCAAGTTGTTCAACAAGAGCAGCAATATTAATATGAATATCTTCAGAGTTAGGTACAGAGCTACAATTTGCCGACAATGTTGATATAAATAATTCTGTTGGTGTAATAATACTATTATTACCGATTGGATTACAATTATTTTCAATAATAATTTTTTGTTCTTCCCAATCATTCATTTCATCTTCAAAATCTTCATTATCTAATAAATTTAAATTATTCATTAATTTGTTAAAATCATCTGATTCAGAACAAAACATATATGTGAAATATAATAAATACTAATTATATAATTATAGTAAATCAATTTTATATATTTATTAATAATTATAGAGAATATTTATAATCATTATATGTATTATAATTTTTATAATTACATAAATAATACTCGTATTTTTTAAATAATATATTATCTGTGGTATTTCTGTGTCTAAGGTCTGAGAAACCATCGACTTGAATTGAACAAAAAGGAATGATACAATATATATTTAATAAATTTTTAGATGCAAGTTTTCCAAGATATCTATCAAATCCTCCTTGTTGATCCCATTTTTTAGCAAATTGTAGGATACTAGGTTTAATCATTGCCATTTGTAAACCGGAGAAATCAAGTAATTTAACTACATTTTTAGTAATATATGGATTATTATGTTGATCAATATTTGCAAAGTGTACACCACTAACAATAATATCCCAATCATTCGGAACATCTTTTAAACCATTTTCCCATACTTCTCTGGAATAATCAAATAATTTGAGGTCATCTTGAAAAATCATAACTTGTTTAATATATGAACATTCTTCCAGTAATTTAAAATAACTACTTGCACAACCAATTGTATTACCAGTGTCAATACCAGAGAATCGAGTATATTTATTAGAAAATAATATCATTTCATTTTTAGTTTTTTCCCACCGATCCGGACGGCGATCAAGATTAATAATATAAATTGGTGTATCATTCATAGTAGTCATTGATAAATAATATAATATATTATATAAAATTGATTTTATAAACATAAAATATATAAAATAAATTTATGGATATAGAATATAAAGTAGATAAAATAAAACAAAAAATAAGTATATTTAATAACATTAATATAGTATTAAATGATCAACACAATATTGCGAATGTTCCATTAGAAATTATAGCACAACCAAAACCGAAAGAAAATACATATATTGAGAAGAAGGAGAAAGATTTAATAAAGGCATTAAAATTATTAAAAGCGAAATATGATGTAAAGAATAATAAATTAGGTAATTTTGGTTTAATAGAAGATACTGATATAATTAAATTAGAAGAAATAGATATTGAGAATGCGGAAAAAATTTATACATGGATAAAATTACCAGAAGAAGATAAGAAAGATTTAATAGATATAGTGGTAGAAAAAGAGAAAGAGAAGAATAAATTAGATGATAATACATGCGATGATTTACGAATTTTATTATTCGAAAACAATAAAAATATAATATATGATAAACATAACAAAAGAATATTAGGATATAAAAATTTATTATATATAGTTGGAAATAATAATAAAAAGATATATGTATTTAATAATATATCGAAATTAAATGTATTAACAAATAAGATATCAAAAAAAATATATAAATTTTAATGTATATTAAAAATTTGTTAATAATTTATTTATTAATACTACATTTATTATTTGGTCTATAATATTTAAATCGTTGTTTAAGCATTTTGGAGTCTTGCAGTTTAAATTGTGGATTATTAAAATATTTTTCAAAAATTTCCCGTCCATTATTATTATTTTCATCAGCATCAAGTAATGATAATATAAAATATATAGAATATATACCACATTCGCTATTACTAGATTGATGAATAACATTATTATTAAATTTAAATTCAAGTTTTTTATTATATAATTTAAATACTTGTTGTTCAACGTCTTTCGCAAATTTAATAACTTCAGGTGGTATATTATTTTTTTTATTATTTGCAGAATTAAAGAAGTAAAATGTACGTGTGCGAATATTACAAAAAATACTAATCCAATGTGTTCCAGATTGAGTATGTTTATCTGTATTTAATACAAGACCAAAACAGTTTTTATTTTTAGATAAAATATTATCAATGTTAAATCCACATAAGTTGGATACACAACCGAAAATATTATATTGTTGGAAATCTATAGGATATGTTCCTAAATATATAAAATTATGATATTTATTATAATATTGTTTAATAACTTTATCAATGTCAAAATTTGATAACCATGGAGCATTAATATTATTATTATTAGTTTGATTACGCCAAATTTGAATATTTTTACACCATTCATTCGGCATTTTTGGGACAAATATACCTTGGATTTCATCATCTGATAAAAATTTAGTATTTTTATTATTTTCTATCCATAAATATTCATCAATATTATTTAATTTAGATTTAAGTTCTTTATACATACTATTAATATTGCGATTCGCCGTGTTTATTCTAGATTTTTTATCACATGTAGAATTATAACTTTTACATATTTTTAATATTTGATTTTCAGTGAAACAACTATTTTGAAGTGTACTATTATTCGATGGAGCACAATACATAATAGTATATAATTTATAATATATTTAAAAAAAATGTATAAATATTAACAATTAAAACAAAATTGATTACCATTTAAAGTTATATTAATATATTATATTATCTGATATAGATATGGATACGGATACTATTGCTCACTACACTGTTTCGCATCATAAGGATGCAAAATTTAAAACAGCATTATATGACATGAACAATTTTAAATTATTTGTAAAAGAGAATTCCCATTCTAAATTTCAATTTAGAATTTCATTATATCATAAAATGTTTAAAGATCCGAATAAAACATCACATCAAAATTTAATGCAGTTTTCTACATGTGAACAAATTGTATTATGGACTATTAAGCCATATCAAGAAAATCCTCATGCTACAAATTTTACTGCTACATTCCCAGGAACTATTAATAATAATGAATGGTCACCACCTGAAAATGAACCACAGAAATCATTAACAAATTATTTTAAAAATTTAGTAGAAGATTTTCAAGATAATATTATTCCAAATGCTATTTATAGTCTAGTCGACGAAGATAAAGAGAAAGTATATAAAGCATTAAAATTTAAAGCAAAAGATACTCCAACAATCGATGATATCCGTTCAAAGATTACTCCATGTATTAAACAAGGAGAATTTGAAGATAAATTATATAATTTTGAAATGAAATATAAATTTAATGAAGATAAGCGTTCTGGAGAAACTAAATATATGTTAGATTTATTTAATGAAAAAGGTAAAGAAATTACTTCAATTCATGAAAATGTAAATAATATTGAAAATGAATTAGTTAAAGCAACTAAATTTCGAGCAATTGTTTCACCATCTCTATGGATTAAAGATGGTCTGATCACTATTCATTGGTATGTAAATGAGATTGCGATTATGAATCGTCCTCTACAACAGTCAGATGGTCCTAAAAAGAGTGCGTTTAGTACTGAATTATATAGTAATGTTGAAGAAGACGTATGTGTTGAGTTTGAAGCAAAATCAAAAATTGAAGACATGATTGAACTGAAAACTGACGAAGGCCATACTAATACAATTGAATCAAGTGATGAGGATGATGATGATGATGATGACGATGATGATGAATAAATATATCAATAAATATATCAATAAATATATCAATAAATATATCAATAAATATATCAATAATTTTTTTTTGTGAGTTTATATAAATAAAAGAATCCCATACCAACTCCAATACCTAAAAGTGATCCTAAAAATATCTGTATAGGTGAATGACATCTAGAGAACCATCTTTGCCATAGAACCGCGAACGCAAATAACCAGGGCATAATATAACGTGGTAAGTGTTCTGGATTAAATTGATTATTATCATTTAATTGATCTAATGTTACGAATGTAGCAAATGCAATCATAGTTAAACTATGACCACTGGGAAAACCAAATGTTGTAGTAGGTTTTGTTAATCCAGAAATTGTATGAATTTGAGGAAATGGATTAGTACCAATATAATAATTTTTATTATTTTCAGTAAATGTACCAAAATTGTCAGGACGTTTAGTTACACTATAATTCAATAATTTACTTGAAGTAGTTTTGAATAAATGAATTATAATTTCATTTATAAAGTAAAAACTAATAAATATAATATATTTAATATCATATGTAAATATTAGTTGAGATATGCAAAATAATAAAATAAAAATTGGAGAAAGTGGTAAGAGTGTATTTAACAAAACTAGTATTCCCATATATTAATATAACATATTATTTATTAATAATTTAGTTATAGTATATATAAAGTTAAATTATAAAAATAATATAAATATGTCCTCAAATTTTGATAAAGTGAAAGAGTTTAATACAACTTTTAGTTCACCAACATATGATAAATATAATGAAGATATTTGGCAAGATGAAAAATTAATAAAATTAAGATTAGACCTAATTAATGAAGAAGTGTTAGAATTAAAAGATGCAATTAAACAAAAAAATATTACAGAAACCATGGACGCATTAGGTGATATTTTAGTAGTAGTATATGGTGCATTTGATGCATTTGGAACAAATGGTGATAAAGTATTTGAAGAAATACATAATAGCAATATGTCAAAATTATGTTTAACAGAAGAAGAAGCAATTGAATCAGTTGAATGGTATACCAAAAATAGTAAATATGATAGTCCAAGTTATAGATTATGCAACGGAAAAGATAATAATTATATTGTATTTAATAAAAATACTGGGAAAATCCTTAAGAATCAAAGTAAAAAAAATAAATGGCAAGAACCTGATTTTTCACTATTAGAGAAATATAATAAATAAATAATTTTAATATATATATAATAATTATTTAATTGTAAATCATGTGATATAATATATCATTATATTGTATAATATAATATAATTTTTCAAATATAGAAAAATGTTCATTAATAATGTCAATATCAAATGTATATATTTTAGTTTTTTTATTATTTATTATCTCAGAGTATAACATACAAAAAATATTAGGATGTTTATAAATATAATTAATGATTGGTAATATTTTATTAATAATATAAATTTTATTTAATATGTGATCAAAATAATAAGTGCACTCATTTTTAATAATATGAATAAAATAATTATAATATATATTTAGATGTTGTATATCTTTATAATACATAAAATAATTATTTTGAATAATTAATAAAGTATCAATATTAGTATGTAGTATATAATTTAATATATTATTATATTTATATACATCTATATATAGTTCTTTAAAATAATCAAATTCAAAATAATATTTACGATGAATAATCATCGGAATATTAATATTATTATAGAAAAATTTAGATACATATGTTAATAATACAATATTTTCAACATATAAATAAGAATTAATTATATCAAAAATATCAATATTATAATTTAACATTATTAAATATTATAATATAAATATTTTATAAATTAATTTTAATTATGTAAATTTATCAAGTAAATTATTTTCAACATTTTTAAGAGCTGTCTTGTGGGATAAATCATATTCATTATATTTTATATATATATGTAGTGAACATATTAGAATGATAAATAACATAAAATATTTAGTATCCATATCTTAATTATATTATATTTTTTTAAATATTTAGACATAAATATAAAATAATATTAAAAAAAATATATAGTATAATATAATTATGGAGAATATATTACCAAAAACTGGGTGTGATATAAATATGGATTTGGAAAACGATGTAAATACAGATAATATTATTAATATTCAAGCATTATTAACAGTATTTATAGAAAATGCAATTAAAAATGCAGAAGTATATACATTGCACGCAAATAGAAATATTATAACATCACAAGATATATCAAATAGTTTAAAAGCAGAATTATTTTTATTTTTAACAAGAACAGATAATGAAGAACGTGCTAAAGTAATTGCTACTGAATATAGACAAGAATTACAATATGAATATATAAATAATATGGATGAAAATATGAATGAAAATATAAATGAAAATATAGATAATATGGATATGGATATGGAGGAGGATGAAGATTATAATGACACTGAAGATTCGGATGAAATTTTAAGTAATATTACATATGATACAGAACCATATACTACATCTGTATGTAATTGTGAAAATTGTCTAAATGTTAATAATTATAGTGTCTATTGGAATACATGGACTCCGACGAATGAAATAGAAATATTATTATGTAATGCTATACAAAAAATAGATTCTGAATATAATTTATAAAAATATTTTTAATTATTTATATGCGAGTTGTAGTAAATCATCGCACTGCACATTGCATCGCTCAAATCAAGTCCTTCTACCTCGAATGGCATCAAATCAGTCCGATGGAACGTAACTCGTCGCAATAGTCGAAGATGTTCTGACGTAGTCCCAAAAGAATATGCGGTCGAATATTTATCTCCTGAGGTAGTGAACTCTGATAATAACTGTTCGCTCCCATCATCACGAGTACCACAACAAAGTTCGACACATAATATCAATGGAAATATCTCTTGCATGAATTTTCCCTGAAGAGAATATTCTGGCATTTCTGTTCAGTATGTAAATACCATTATAATATAAATCATTTTTTTTTTAGATACAATTAATAATTTGTAATACACATAAAAATAAATTAATTAAAAAGTAATATATAGTTATTACAAATGCTTTCTAGATAGTTCAGTCCATATCGCATATGACAACTTAATTAACTTTTCCGATGACATGGTCAACTCTGTTGACACTCGAATTTCGAAGTCGTCAGTGATTCTTGCCCAGAGTGTACGCTTGCGTGGTCTATTTATAACATCATATAATGTTGTATTAACAGTTAACCCAATACGGAACGTACAAATAAATACGTAATTCGCATGTACCATCAGACTATATCGTACCATCACTAACAGATTGTCACACAATGGGCTCGAAGATTGCCGATTACATATTATCAAAAATACAAACTTCTTTAGAATATCATATATCATGTTCTTTTGAATAATTTTATATTCAATCGGTTGTTTAGGTAGAATATGACACAGTCCAATCGGTGATTTCACCAATTCAGATGTGTTTGAAATCTGTTGTGTTGGATTATCCATTATGTTTTTGTTGGATGTAAATATAATATATAAAAAATCATTTTTATATATACAAGTGTATTAAAAATTATTAAAAATTATTAAAGATATATTTCATAATTAGATGTAATATTTTTGAGATAATAATCATTCATATTATCATTTTTAAACATATACTTAAAATAATTTATAGATGAATTTGTTTTATGACGACCTTTATAAATATATGTTGTAATTATTACTTTTTTGGTAATGTTAATGTTAATGTTAATTATCTCAACAGTTTCTTTACATAAACACAAATTATAATAATCTAATTCAGATTTATTTAATACATATTTATTTTCCATTTTGAAGTATTATATAACTGTGTAATTAAAATCAATTTTATAATAATATAATAATATAAATGATAATAGAAGTAGATTATAGAGAGAAACATTTATTAGAATTATTCGAAATAAATCAAATACAAATATATATTAAAAATTTAGATATTGGAGATATTATTATAAAAGATGATAGTAATAATATAAAATATATAATTGAGCGAAAAACAATTGATGATTTATGTTGTTCAATATTAGATGGACGATATAGAGAACAAAAACAACGAATATTATCAAATATAAATAGTGAGAATGTAATATATATTATTGAAGGTGATAACAAAGTATATAATAAAGCAATTACTTATAAAACGGTAATGAGTTCTATTATAAGTATTACATTAAGAGATAAAATAACTGTATTACGTACTAAAACATTAGAAGAAACATATATAAATATTATGTTAATAGTAGAGAAATTGGATAATAAAAAATTAGAACAACAAAATAATAGTATTGAAAGTAATATTATTAAAACAAAAAAAAAAGATAATATGGATGAAAATATGTATTATATTGCAGTATTATCTCAAATACCAGGATGTTCAATTAATGCCGCGAAGAAAATTAAAGAGCATGTTTCATCAATTGTAAAGTTATATGAATTATACACAAATAATGAAACAGATATTGTTAAAAATATAGTTGTCGGTAAAAAAAAAATTGGTGAAAAACTTACTAACAGAATATTTAGTTATTTATTCTATAATAATTAAATTAGTACATTTATTATATATAATATTCAATGTTTTTTCAAAGGAATCATCATTATAATATATAGAACGAATAGATTGTTCATCTGATTTAGCTACAATATTTATAATATAATTAAAGTAATTTAATATATCAATATTTATTATATAAAATTGATTGCTTATTATAAAATTGATTGCTTATTATAATAATATTTACACCTTAGAATGGAACAAACACAAACACCAACAGAAACACCAACAGAAACAGAAACAGAAACACATCTCTGTATGATTCCAATTACACAACAATCTAATATAACATCAATAGAAAACTATATTCACATACAATTGAAAATTCTTGAGAATTATATATCAAATAGTTCATTAGAATTAAACTCACAAGAATTATATCAAAATATAAAATTACAATTAAATAATTTATATAACGAAATACAGAATAATCATACACGGTTACGTAATGTAAACTGGGGAAGTAATGTACGAGAGCCATGGTTTGATTTTGCACAAAAATATAAAACAGATAATTCACTAATACAATTCCTATCAAATATATTATATAATATAACACATATATATTTTAATAAATCAAATGATTGTTTTTATAAATATAGTTACATGAGAATTATCGCAAGTAAATGTTTCGATAGAAAAAAACCTCATAATCAATACATTCATTTATCTGATGATTTAGAAAAAGGTATTGTTACTACTTCGGAATTTCAAGCAGAATTTAAAAAAGAATTATTATATAGGAGTGATTTTCTTTTGATGAATTGTGCTGATTATTTTATACCAACAAGTGATACTATATATGATATATTCGAGATAATTGAAATGTTACCATTTGATAATATTTTACCGTATTATGAAATGAATCTAATTAATAGAAATGATTTACAAAGATATTGGAATATTATGTGCGCATTCAATAACGAAAATATGATATAATTTAATATATATATATATTTTTTGTTGTTATTATATAAAATTGATTGTTATTATTATAAATTTAATATTAAATTAAAATCTATAAAAATGGACAATCCGATAATTATGTCAACAATACAATATAATAATTTAATGTATGCATTAAAATATTTAAATATTGATATTAATGAATATACAGAATATGATTTTAAAGATATTAATATAGTCGTAAATATTATGAAATCAGGTATCGTAAGATTACTAAATAAAACAGAGAGCTTAGAAATCAAAAATAATGAATTAACACATGAATTAAATAAACAAACAAATTTACAAGATATAAATGAATTTGAAAATTATATTGATTATTTTGAAAAACATCCAGATGCTAAAAAAGATAAATGTAGTATATGCTGCGATAAGTATACTAATCAAAAATTAATTTGTAAGCATGAATTCTGTAATATTTGTTTATCTAATCTGATACAACCAAAATGTCCATTATGTCGAACAGATATAATTAAATCTATATATATTAAAAATTTTAATGAACATGAATATAATACTAAACATAATAATAAAAAAAGAAAAAAATAAATATATATGATATATAATAAAATTGATTTATATTTTTATAATATTAATAGAGTAGATGAATTTTCTTGATAATCTGTGGTTCAATATTGAACAAACACATCAACAAAATATTAAGAGTGTTCATACGAATTATAATCAACATAATTCAAGTAGTCCAATCCCTATAAAAAATTCTAATTATATTCCAGTCAAGAATATTTTAAAAAATGATGATCAATTCCAGTCTAGTAGTCTTATCCCTCTGAAAAATTATAATTCTTTTCAAGTTAAGCATAGTGTACAAAATAATAAACAAAATAGTTCAATTAGCAATATTAAATTGAATGAATCAGTCTTATATAATGAGTATGATACGTATTGTGATGATTGCAAATGTTGTCATGACAAGTATAGTTCATTCGGTGCAACAAGTGATATGCAACAAACATATCTAGAATATCCATATATGTGTCCCCGGTGGGTTGAAAATTATAGTATACAATATGAATCAAGTGAAATTCAAATTGGTGATACAGTTATGTGTGGACATATTAAGTTTGTATATGGTGGACAACTAAAAACAAGTTAGCGAAATTAGTTATTGTAAGTAATTTATTATATATATTTTTTTTAGTTTTTGTTGTTATAAAACAAAATTGATTATTATAAAATAAAGTAATATAAGTAAGTAACATATGGCAACACATATCACACATGAAGATTTTGAACAACAGTTCAATATATTCGCAAAGCAATGTCCATCAATTAGAAATATATTAAAGTCAATTGTAATCGACAAATTAAATATACCGTTAGAGAATAATAATGATATTATTGAAATTATATCTAAAATTGAGTTTGGTATAAATAATAAGAATAATAATATAAATGTATTAGAACATAATTTACAAAATGAATTGCAAAAAATAAAAAATTATATTTATAATATAGATCAAATAGAAAAAGAATATAGTGATCAATTTGATTGTATTAAAAATAACACACTAGCATATATTAATGATCCAGAAAATATATGTAATATTTGTATGACTTATTATAAAAATAGAACATTAAAATGTAAACATAAAATTTGTAATTTATGTAATTTTAAATTAATTATAAAAAAATGTCCATATTGTAGAGAGCCATTATAATTTATAATACACGTATAAAAAAAAATTGATTTTTTTTGTTATAACTAATTTATCTGTCGAAGTAAACATGTCCAATACTACTTTCGTCATAAGTCAATTCGTAAAATTACTTAGGAAAGAACAAAGAGCGACGGTTTTGAATCAGCACAGGAACAGGAACATCAACACTGTCGTTCCAGTTGTACAAAGCAACACAGTGCTACGCTGCACGCTACACAAGCGATTCAAAAGGCCTGTATACACACGGCCACCAAAACGGGTGCAGAAGGCACAACCGTGGGAAAAACTGTGGGAACAACAAAGGAACCCATGGTTAGCCAAGTGTACACAGCAGCAGCAGGCACAGCCACAGCCACAGCAGCAGGCACAGCCACAGCCACAGCAGCAGGCACAGCAGAAGCAACAGCAGCTGCCACAGCCACAGCAGCAGGCACAGCAGAAGCAACAGCAGCTGCCACAGCCACAGCAGCAGGCACAGCAGAAGCAACAGCAGCTGCCACAGCCACAGCCGCAGCAGAAGCAGCTGCCACAGCCATCGAAATGGGAACTGTTGGCACAGCAGCAGCTGAAACAGCAGCAGAAGGAAAAGCAGCAGCCACAGCAGCAGCCATTGACACGGGCACAGCTGGCACAGCAGCAGAAAACGCGTGAAAAACAGCTGGAAATTGACAAACAAACCTGGTTGGAACATAACCCAACGGAATGCTTGTCTATGCATGTAGATACCCTCCCAGATGTCAACAAAGAGGCGTTTGGAAATGGGTCTATATTCTGGTGTGAGATAGATAATGGAACACCCAGAAAGTTTCAAAATGACCTACCAGTGATAGCGGTGGTTGCGGATCTGTCGAACCTCGTGTTACATGGAAACACATTCTGTCCAATTTCTCGGATGCAAAAGATGCTTGATGAAATCATTCGTATGTTGTTAAAGAAATACGAGTCTGGCCGATATCTAATTCGGGTTAGTTTGGTAGGGAGCATTACGCCGGAATTTCAAGATAACACTCATATTGAGTGGGCATTTACATACATATGTGCCCAATTGGTTGAGATCGTAGGTTTGTATGCGATTATCTCAGCATATATCGAGGTACGTGGCGGAATCTGCTACAAGGAGTGTGGTGTTGATGCAGCGGCAATGCTCTCGATATTGCCTCATAAGAATGAACACAAAGCCATTAGTAACACCACCATCGAACGATTTAGACTGCGACAAATCGAATGTCTGATTGTGGCAACCGGAGATCTAAACCCAGCCCCAAAAACGGACAACCGACCAAACGATTATGGGATAAACCACTTGTACACGTTCTATGGTTGCATTAAGAAGTTTCTGGAAGACAAATGTCAAGTGTGTATGTTGTATAGGGAAGGTAAGCACGTTAACCAGGACCACCTTAAGGATCTGAGACAGATCGGAAAAGAGTTCCGCACGAGTTTCACTTGCCAACCCATCTGAAACCATGTTGAGCCTACACGCGGTAGGATACCTTCAAGATCGCAGCTGTAAATCTATAGTGCGAAAAAACAGAAAAAACCAAAAACAAAAAAAAAAAAAACAAAAAAAAAAAAAACAAAAACAAAAATTTTTTTTTTATTTATTTTTAATATAAAATTATAATACGATACGATACTATAAATAATCATGGAGTTTAAAAATATTAAAACATTAGAAACCTATTTTTTGGATATTTTAAATACACGAAGCATAAAAATATTAGAGAAAATTGCAGATGAGTATAATATAAATAAAGATGAATTAATTGGAAAGTATGTTGATGTGAATAACGTTACTATTGAACCTAATTTAGAAGATGTGAAGAATGATAAAGAGATTACAGATGATATTATAAATGATAATTTTAGATGTATTGCGATGACTAAAGCGAATACACGATGTAAAAGAAGTAAACGGAATGCGGATTATTGTAATATACATTTAAAAAAATTGAAAATTATAATTTAAAAATGTGAATATATTATCCGAATGTATTTTCAGAAGTATATTCAATATATAGGAATCCGTCAGTATCTTTTTGTAAATTATATAACTCACCAATAGTATTTGATGCAGAAATAATATTATTATTACAAAATAAGAATATAGCTGCATTAGCATCTAAATGCATTCTTTTTTTAACAATATGTACAAGTTGTCCAATTAGTAAATTATCTGGAATTAAATATTTATTACGATCAATATTTTCTAATGTATTACACATTGTAGATTTATTAATAATAACCGGAATTTTATCAGGATATTTTTTTTTAATTTTTGATGCTTCTTCTAATCGATGTTCAAGTGATTGAATTTTGTGTGTCATATTGATGATACTATTATATAATTATATAATATAATATTTTTTGAAACTTAAATTTTCAAAATCTTCATTTTTATTAATATTAATTTTTTCGAAACTATTTCCACCATGTATTGTATTGTTATTATTATTATTAAAATATATATAATATATAAATGAACCAATCGAGATAGAAGATATTATAAATAGACATATAAAATTGGAACGTAATTTATTATAATCGATGACAACATTATTAGTACCATATTTTTGTTGCATTTTATATATGATATTAAATGGTGGTATATGTAATAATTGTGTAAATATATTCGAGCGATATGTAAAAATTATGAATAAACTAAATATTACAGTGATTATAATTATAGATTTCATTATATATATATATTATTATATTTTATTCAGATAAATTTATTTTATATGAATTATTTCATATAACATGTGGAATTTTATGTAATAAGTGAATATAATTACAATATTTTTTCAAAGATTAAATTTATTAATGAAATAATATTTTTATTTGTTAATATATAATTACTTATAACATATTTTATTTCAAAAACACAAATTGAATTAGTTAGATATTACTAATATATTATAATATAAAATATATTATTTAAATATATAATAAAAAATAGTGATGAAACAAAAAGTAATAACAACAATGCGACCAAAAATTAATGTATCTGTACAACCCAATGTGCAAACCACTTTACGAGAAGAATTGCAAGCGACGATATATCCAGGAACAGGGAGAAATACGCAAGTGTTGGACATGATGAATAATATAATAACAGATAAAATATCATTAAATAATTATAAATTTTTGAAGACTAAACGAGAAGGTAGTAGTATATATTTTTATTTTTTATATAAAATAGAAAATAGGATAATAAAAATAAATATGTTTGATATATAAATTATAAATTATTTATTTGATTTTCATGGATTTCTTCTGTAAATATAATGTCTACACTTTCTTCAAATGTAATATTATTGTGATGTGGATTGATTGATTTATTTTTTAGTGTTTTAAGTTCCAATGATATTTTACCATAGCTTTCTATATCACTAGCTTTATTTATAGTATATTTATGTATAATATCACCAAATTTATTCAAACCATGATTAATTTCAAAGAATTCTCGTAATGTAATAAGAACATAGACAGAAACATGTATAAATATACGTTTGCTCATTGAACCTCGAATTGTACAAATACGTACATAACTATAATCACATATAATTTGCAAGCGTCCATTGTCGATAGTTTTTGTGCTATACCATATAATTGATTAGTTTCTTTAAATAATAAATCACGTGTTGATACAGATGATGAAATTTTATGTTTTTTGGTTTATTTCGACCAAGTTTATAGTAGGCATATACAATATTAATAATATATTATATTTAAATATAAAATAAAATATAATATAACATATTATTATGAACAATACTCCTAAATATTTATTGAAAAATAGTTTAAATGAATTTAATACAACTTATAATATTGATGAAACTACAGAAGTGAATGATATAAAAAAATTGGAAGATCATAATACAATTTATATAAAACTACAAATAGATAATGAAATCAATAAATGTAATAAAATTTCAGACAATATGAAGAAAACACAATATAATTTTTTATATGTTATATTTTGGATTGGTATAAAATTAAAAGAAATAGGTTATCAAGAAAAACAAATTGAACAATTGATAATAAAAATTGGATTTAAAATAAAATTATCTAGCAATCGTTGGGATTTAGCTTATAATTATATAAAAAATATGAAGAATAAAAATATGAATAAGAATAAGAATAAGAATGAAAATTTATAATACTTCATATTTTTTACATAATTTTATAATATTATCAAATATTATATGAAGTTTTGATACGATAAGTATATTATCAATTAAATCATCATATTCTAATATATTATAACAATTTGAATATAATAATAGTTCTTTAATAGTATTATATTTAATATAATTATAATTATCAACATATTTGAATATAATTCTTAAAATATCATTATCAATATTGTATTGTAATTTTAATGAATTCGCAATAAATGGTTTAAAATACAAATGAGTATTAAAGTACGATAACCCAAATGTAGGTATAGTGAATGGATATTTTTCAGAAATATTTATATGAATAATTATATAATTATTATAATATATATCTACAATATTAGTTGAATGATGATTTTCAATTATATATTTATTTTGTAATATTTTAAATGAATTTAATAATTGTTTAGACATCGTTATGAATAAATATAATTATATCAATTTTGTATATCGGTATTATCATTAGTAGAAGACGGAGATGTGATTAATTCAGGGAATACAATATAACGATTAAGATTAGTAGCCATATATAATGCTGTATCGATCTGCCAATCTAACGGATATATTGATTTAATAATTTTATTACAATTTTTAGAAGATAATAATAAACCGAAAGTTCCATTTACTTGTCCGGTGGATTTATATATATTATTTGATACTTTAGTTAATTTAGATTTATCAATAGTATTACCATATCCTAAATATATAACATCGTAATCAATATTATTTAATTCTGTTTGGATTGATTTAAATTTAGATATGAAATTATTTGTAATAGTAATATCATCTTCAAATAATATACAATCTTTTTTATTATTACTACAAAATATACATATATTATAAAATGTCATTGCTAAACCAATCGCTCCTTTAGTTAATTTTAATCCAATACGAGTTTCATTTATACCAGCATCAGATACATATTTATATTTATCATAATCAGATATATTTTGTCCATCAATTGCAGAATATCGTATATAATTCAAATATTGTTCATCTAATTGTTTTTTTACAAATTTCCATCGTTCCGGGCGACGATCTAAATTAATTACTAATATTTGAGGTATAATATTAGATTTAATATTATTGCCACCAGATAATAATTGTTGTGAATTATTCATAAAATATAACATTATTAATATTAAAAATAAAATGTATATAAAGTTCATATATATATTATATTATTATAATATACTTGATTATAAAATTTTAACATATTTATAAATGAAATGTTTACCAAAATTAAAAAAAAAATTATTAATATTAGAACAAACAAAAAAAAAATATTTAGAATTATTAGATAATTTAACAAATAATATTGATAAATTAACATTCACTATTTCTAAATTTTCAAATAATAATATATTTGTATATATTTCAGATGACGTATTTGTAGAATATATATGTTATAAATTAACGAATATATCATTTCGTAATTTATGTTATACTAATAAATCATTTATGAATAGAATGTTAAAATATTTTGTATTAATCGAGTTTTCAATTAATATAAATAATGTTAAAAATTACCCTATATCTATAACAAATACAGATTATTATAGATATTATTTACCAGAATATATTTTTATATTACCTAAACAATTATTAATTAATGTAAATATACCGATTGAATATTTATTTCTATTTGGATTAAATTATAATAATAAATTGACAAATAAAATAATTGCAGAATTGCCAATATTATCTGATATTTCTAAATTAAATAAAAATATAATTACAGAATCAAATACAAATTTCAATAAAAATAAAGTTGAAATGTATTATTCAATAAATGATACATTAGAATATATAAATATATATAATATTTGGGTTAATATAGTAAGAATATTTAATAATATATATGAATCACACTCTAATAAATATAAAATATATAATAAAAATATAAAATATTTTAAAATATTACAATAATAATAAAAATTGATTGTAAATAATTATATGTTTTACAACACTCAAATGTGTGATAAGAATATTAAATTAAAATATACCTTAGAACAATTAAAATACACATTAGAAAATATACCATTAGAAAATAAACAGGAACGTTCAAATGTAAAAAGAAAAATTACAAATACACATAAGTTAATTTCTAAATTTATAATTACAACAATTTTAAATAATATATCACAGGATGTATTAAAATATATATTTGAAAAGATGGATAATAAATCAATACGAAATTTATATTATACAAATAAACAATTCAGAGCACGTATTAAATCAGAATATAGAATTTTAGTATTCGATCTATATAAAAAGAATATAAAGAATTATCCTATTAAATCTGGGTTTAAATATAGTAAAAAAGAGTATTTATTACCAACTTATATATATATATTTCCACGAGATATTAATTATAAAATATTATTAATTTCATTATATATATTTAATTTAGAAAACAAAAATACTACAAAAATACTAATTAATACTAAACTAAAACAAATGTATCCATGGTTAGTAATTATATCTAGCTTAGTTAGATTAATACTACGTAAATTTCAACATATTAAATATTACATAAATTCTACAGATAGTGATATATTATATGAACAACTGAATAATCAAATACATTTAATGATAGATAAAGTAAAAAAAACTGATTGTGGAAAATCAAATTATAACAAAAAAATATTAAATATTTTACGGCATACACAGATTAATTTTAAAATTATTAAAATTTTTAGAGAATGTCTAACACATGTACAACACCCAAAACACAGAAATTCAATATATAATAAAATATATAATGAATATAATAAAGTATATATTCAACCAATACATTTGACTTGCGCTACGTCTATTGCATATTTTAAATTATTATAAAAAAAATTAAATTAGAATTTATTTGTATCCATGTAATAATTCATATAAAATTAATAAAGATGTTACATAATAAAAGTAATTAAAAATATATAAGTATATTACTTGAATAATATGCTAAATTACAAAAATTATTAATTATAATGTACATATATATATATATTACGTTATTGGTGTTATCCATAAAATATCATTATAATATTTTTATTAGATTTAATTGAAATAATACAGAACACTAAAAAATAATATATTAATTTATTTATATCTAAAAAACTATTAAATATTTTTTTGTATATAATATATCAACATAAATATCAAAATTTCAATAACATATATACTCACAATCCAAATCAATTCGTATAATGAATCATTCTTACTCATAGTGTTAATTATATTGTTACTCAGATTGGTAATTGTATTGTTTATTGGGTGATTTATAGGGTCAATAAAATTGAATAATAAATTTTTTATTTCAGAAATAAATGGATCAATATTTTCATTTGTAATAAAAAATATTGTTAATAAAACCTTTTCAATAAATCTCTGTTTATATATTCTCGAAAGGTTCATTAATTTACCTGGTCTCTTATCTACCGTGAATGTAATTTCATTAAATGGTTTTGTTTCTAATTGTAAAATTATCGATTCTTCATCTGCCTTAATCATTTTTAACCACTCAGGTATAAGAGATAGATTGGTCACCCCCATCATTTCAACAAATTCTAGTTCATTTGTAGCGATATTATAATTATAAGGAAATCCAATATATTGTACTGTTACATCAGGATTCAATCTCATATATTCTGACGTTTTTTTTATACGAAGTCTTACTTCCTCCTGATTGTCAATAATAACTACTCGTTTAAGTATACTTTCAAATATATTTGTAAGAGTTTCATGAAATAATACCCAATTTGATTTATTAACTAAATTCACAAGATCCCGAGTTATTCTATTATCGTTATAATCTTTCTTCCAATTTTTAATTTTAATATTCTTTAAATTTGAAATAGTGTCAATCAATTTTAGTCCTGTTTCAGTATCAGTATCAGTTGATCCACCAGTTAAATAATAATAATTTTCTTTATTCATTATATTATATTATATTATATTATATTATATTATATTTACTTGTTATGTTTCCATGATAATTTTACATTACATAGGTATTTGTATACAATTTTGCAAGCAGATATTATACATTGCACATATAGTAAATAACTTTAATAAAATTATAAAAAAAATTATTTTGTATCTTACTAAATACTGTTTATATATGTTTTCATATGTTTTTTATATATAGTGTTAATATATTTAATACGTTTTGAATACTAAAGATAAAAATATGGCGATGAAGAACATAAATACGAAGTTGAATGAGCTACATAGTTTATTTGATATGAGGAAATATGCAGTGAATGATACAAGAGATGACAGGATAAATTGCCATAATAGCATCATTGGTGCGGATGATAGAGATGGAGTAAATCGTTTAAAATCTCCTGCGACACCTGCGGAGTCTAGACCATCTAATACAAATCCTAGGAGCATGTCAAATATGATTGACATGATTGTAGTGAAAGCAGTTAACATAGCCATAGATTGCATATTACCTAAATTGAGCATATTATGAAGTTGAGGAATATTTTTGACAATAGTAAGAGAACTTAGAATATATACAACATGTTTAATAATTTGTGTCATCATTCCTTCATAACGTCCTCCCGAGCTAGTAAGTGACTTTAATTGTGTAGCGAGAGTGTCTCCGAATAGTTTATTATCAACTAATGCAAATTTAACAAAAGTACTATATAATACATTTGTTACAAGTAAAACAGCAACAATAATTCCGACAACCATTTCACAACCATTTTGTAAATCAAGATAATTCATAATTTTACCGACCACCATTATATATATATATATATAATATAAAAAAAAAATATGTATACAATTTAAATAAATAATTTAACAGCAATCGCCATTTGTTGTAATTCTTGTATAAATAATTTTGTACTATATGGTAATTTTAGAGGAATAATTTCTTCATTATTTGGATTATATTGTTTAATATAATTATATGGAACAATTAATCCAGATTTTTTACTAACATAACATATATAATCATCAGAACGTTTAGTAATACTTTCATATAAGAATTCACATAATCCATGAGATATAAATGAATTAATTTCCATTTCACCTAAACGTAGACCACCACCTCTACCTCTTCCTTTAACAGGTTGTTTATCTAATGCAGCATATGGTCCAGTTGCACGGGATTGTACTTTATCAGACACCATTTGTTTGAAACGTTGATAATAACATATACCCATAAATATATCAGCTTCGAGTTGTTCTCCTGTAATACCATTATATAATATATTATGTCCAGTTCTATTAATATTAATATTAGGTGTTTCTAATAAATCAAATATAATATTAAAATCAACATTACTAAATGGAGAACCATCGAAGAACATTCCTAAATTACTCATGGCTAATGATACAATCATTTCAATTAAAATACCAGTAGTTTGTCGTGTAGGAATTCCTGCAGGATTAATCATTAAATCAGGTTGGATACCATCTTTTGTAAAAGGTACATCAGCTTCTTCCATTATACTTCCAATAACACCTTTAAGATAATGTCGTGCACCAATTTTATCACCTTCTATTGGACAACGCCACATAATCATTCTAACTTTTACAAATTCTTGATGGAATTGATCAATACCTCTAATGACTTTATCAACAATACCTTCATCTCCATGATGAATTGTGGCAGAATTATCACGATATTCAACTGTATCATTTACAACAGAAGTTAATTTACCTATTATAATATCATTGTCATTAATATAAGTTCCAACAGTAATTATACCATTTTCATCTAATTTAGAATAATTATAATTTTTTTTCCTAAATTGTGGTTCTGGTTTCGTAAATTGCTCATTTTTATCTGCACTAATTACTTCTATATATGTTCTATAATATGTATTACAAAATAATCCTCGTTCAATTGAACCTTTATTAAATATAAATGCATCTTCAATATTATATCCAGTATTCGTAATAATTGCAACATTAATATTAACTCCTGTAGGTAATTGATTATGATTTAACAATTGAAGTAATTTTGTATTTGATATTGATTTTTGAGGATAATCTAATATATTTGCAACATTATCCATTCTTTGATTAAAATTTGACGCAGTTATCCCAACCGCTTGTTTCAACTGGCCAACAGCAACTTGTGTTCGTTGTGTTAAATTATGATTAACAAAAGGCATCAAATTTGTTACAGCACTAAAACATAATGAAACATCTAATTCAAGATAATAATATTTTTCAGGATCATTATTTAATATTGTCTCGTTCATCGCTATTAATGTATAGAATTGTTCATCTGCATCAATTAATTCAATTGGTGATTGTTCTTTTTCTAATTTTTCTATAAATTTTTTATTAAATAAATTATTAATATTTATTATAGATGGAGTTTTAGTTCGCAGTAATTGATCTAAATCTGTATTTTTATCATATAAATCACGCAATTTCTGACCATTGTAAACAACATATACTGGTCGCACACAACGTCCTGGATCTGTTGCTATGCGAATTTCTTTATCAAGTGTATTTATTAATATCGACGTTAAATGATGAAATAATATGTTATTTCTTTTTAATAATTTAAATATATTATATAATTTATATACTTGTTTATTATTATTATATATACCTATTATTTCTCCATTACAAAATATATAATATGAATTATAATTATTCGCAAATATTATATTATTCACATGTATAAAATTCTCATCTAAACTTAATATATTTAATAATAAATTTTTATCAAATTTAATAGATGCTGTAATTTGACTACCTAATGCTAAATTTTTAGTTAAACCACATGAACTACCATCTGGTGTATCTGTTGGACATATAAAACCAAATTGAGTTAAATTTAATCTACGAGGACCATATACTTTTTTGGTTTTATCAATTGGAGTAATAATTTGTCGTAAATGATACACTGATCTAAAATAATTTAATTTATCTAATTCTTGAACAATTCCATCTGTACTATGTTTATATCTATTTGTATTTACACGCTCATGTATATTTTCAACAGTAATTTTTTTATTGAATACTTTAGTTCCCCAATTACCTCGAAAACCCTTTTGAATACCATCAGTTATTAAATTTTGATTACCACCTTTATCTATTAATTTTACAAAATCTAATTCTGTAAATATTATATTTGTATCTAGATTTATATTTGTTGAAATATTTGTCATTACTCTCCGCGCATTTAATGTAAAAGCTATAAACCACTCGCGAAATAATTTAGCAAATAAATTACCTGATGTTGATATTCGTTTATTTAATAAATTATCACGATCTGAGGTCGGCTTATAGCCAGCAATTACTTGTAAAGACCTATTTACCATATAACCTAAATATATAAATTTTGAATAATTATTTGAATATAATGGCAACAAATTTGTATTCATTATTCCAATTAATTCATTTACAGTATTATATGCAGAATAATGTAATATATATTTTAAAGCACTCTGTTGTGACATTATCGGATAAGAATCTTTAAGGGTTGGTTCTAAAATATTTAAATATATATGTTTTATATATTCTATTTCATCAAATAAAATTACTGATAAAATTTCTTTATCTGATTCAAAACCTAATGCTCTAAACAATATAAATAACGGTATATCTTGAATTCCTGGAAAAGAAATCATAAATTTAAATTTACTTGTATCTATTTCCTTTATATCATTTGTCTGTGATGTAAAATCTGAATATGATTTAATATCTACTTCTTCTTCTTCTTCTATATCTTCTAATATAATTTTCTCAGCAACATATTCTATATCTAGTTCTTTATCTTGCGAATTATCTTCGATTGGCGAACCATCTTTAGATATATTTTTATCAAGTGGTAATTGAAATGCTAATTTAATTTTATCTATTTTTGATTCACGATATTTTATATATGTATTTTGTTCCATCTCAAATCCACTAATCTTCCCAGATTTTATCTCAGTTACATATTTATCTGGATAAGTACCACTATGTATATATAATTTATTTGTAACTAAACGGTCTTGCGAAATTATCGTTTTCTCTTTACCATTTATTATATAATAACCACCTAATTCATATGAACATTCATTATAATTTGGAAATTTATTCCGAGGAATATCTACTAAATTACAATAGTTTGATAAAATACATATAGGAATAGATGCTAATGTTATATTTTCCAGTAAAATCTCTTTAATTAAATTATTATTTTTTAAATATCTTATTTTATAATCGATTTTATAATCTCCCTGATATGTTAAATTATTTAATCTATAATCATTCGGAACTAAATCGCCATCTACCTTGAAATTATCTTCATTGATTTTTATATGTAATTCTATTTTTATCGGAGCATTAAGATGATCTACTGTATCTATTATTAATGGATTATATGCATTACTATTTATTATTTCAGGAATTTTATTACTTATAAAATCATTATATGATTCTAAATGATGTTTCGTTAATATATTATGTTCTTCTGATTTATCATTATCATAAAAATATTGTTTAAAATCATCTGACCACATTATATATGTTATTATATAATTTATTTTTTATGTAGTTTTTTTTATTAAAATATATATTTAATTCATTTCTTCGTTTTAACTTTATGTCTCCCACATAATTTACCAAATTTCGCCTGTAATATACACTTAGTACCCTTATTTTTACCACTTTTCAAAATTGCTGTACATTGATCATATAATTTACCATGATATTGACGACAATATGGACATGTATAATTACCAGAATATACAAAAGTCATCTTTATACAATCATAATGAAATTTATGATTACATTTTAATTTATATTCATCGTCAGATAATAATGTTTCTGAACATATATTACAATCTTCGTGAGCATATAATACATCAGTTCCAAAATTGTGTGGAGTATCCGGTAAAGTATCTTGTAGAATATTCATATTATTATTATTATTATTCACAAATGTATCAAAATCGTCATTTTTCATCATTTTGTTATAAAATTCTGATAAACTTGACATATCTGTTGTATTACTTAATGTATGTATCATTGAATTTATATTCTCTGGATTGTTTAAATAGTTCTTTGTCGCTGCTACTAATTCTGAAATTTGTTTATCGTTATAATTTATACACATTGATGATAATTCAAATTTTAATTCAGTATTATCTATTTGTATATCATTTATGTCGAATTTACTTAATGCTTTCAGTGAATTCATATATGCTTCCTTAAAATTTAATGTATCAGAATCTACAGAAGTAATTTCTGTAATAGATGACATCGTTATATATTATTTATATCGTTATTTTTATATTTAAAATAAATTTTATATATAATTTTATATGTTAAATATATAATGAATATTAAATTGTTATATTATTTAATTTCAAAACAATTTAAAGAATATGATATTACAAATACTGATAATTTAAATAATTATTTGTCAAATCTCGATAATCTAATCATTAATAAACAAAAAGAATTAGCATATCTAAAAGCTAATAATATATCCAATATTGATTTACTTAATATTATTAAATCTTTAAAAAATAAATATAATTCTATTACTAATATATTAAATGGTCATAAAAATAATATATTAGCTAAAATTAATAATTTAAATGATTCAAAATTATATTTAAATTATAATTACTCTGATAAATGTAAAAATATATTAAATAAATATATTAATCACAATATATTATATTATAATTGTTTATTAAATTCTGAATTAATATGGCATGAATTTGATATTAGAAATCATGATTATAATATTGAAAATATATTAAATGAATTTAATAATTATAATTCTATTAATAATAATATTTTATGTATCATAAATTATGATTTATATAAATTTAAATATATTGATTATATATTATTAGAATACTTAGATTTAAATAAATGGGATTTATCTAATATTACTAATTATAAAATTTCATTATATATTAATAATAAAATTAATTCTGACCTAGGCATCGATAAAAATATTAATATTAATTTTATTATGTCTAAAATGAAATTATTACTTAAAATTATTAAAGAAAATATCACTAATTATCATAATAATAATATTGATGAAATTATTATTTATTTATCAACTATATTTAATTATATTATATTAAATTTTAATGTAGAATATTGGAAAACATTCATACAATATTCAATTCAAAACAAAAAATTATATAGTAAATCTACAAAATATACAACAAATACATTAGAAAATAATACCATTACAAAACACACTAATGTTACATATGAATCAGACAAGAAAAATGATGAACAGGAAAATAATAATGAAGAAGATGAAGAGGATACAGATAAAGAAGATATGGAAGAGAAAGATAAAGAAGATATGGAAGAGAAAGATAAAGAAGATATGGAAGAGAACGATGAAGAAGATATAGAAGAGGATGAAAAAGAGGAAGAGGAAGAGGAAGAGGAAGAGAAAGATGAAGAGAAAGATGAAGATGAAGACGAAGACGAAGACGAAGACGAAGACGATGAAGATGATATAGATAGTTTAATACTTCCAGATAATATAACAATGCCACATAATATAAATATAAATAATACAATTAAATTTAATATTAAAAATAATTATGCTTGGTTATCATTAGACTGGCCAAATGTTGATAATAAAGTTATTAATAATATACATATAAATTATGATACGAATATTTCTAGATCTAAAATAAATATTAATGATGTTAATTTTAATAATTTAATTATATATTTATATTTGAAAAAAATTAAATATTTGAAAGAATTTATTGATGAAAATAATATAAATATGCATAATTATATTAAACATATTTTTGATGAAGAGGGAAATTATATTGAACCAAATAAAATTATTGATTTATTAAATACTAAATTTGATACATATATTATTACACATATAGAAAGTGAAAAGAAATTAACTGAATTCAATGAATTAATCAGAGATTGGAATATTAATAAAATTGAAGTTTTACGTAAAGGTTTATATAATAAATATTTACAAAATGAAACACTAAAAATTGCTTTACTGAATACAAAAGATAAATATTTAATTGACCAAGATAATATTGATGACGATAGTAAGAATATTGTAGGAATATTAAGTATGCAAATTAGATATATGTTAGAAAATAAATCTAAATAAACATATCATATAATATATATATAATAATTTTACATACATTTGAAGATATTGAAAATAATAGGGTGGTGTATATATTTTGAAATTTTTATGTATATAACGATGGTTTTATATCTGAAATCACCATTTTATGATATTTATAATTTAAATTGTGGACAGAATATAAAAATAAAAAATAAATTCAAATCGAAAGACATTAAAAAAAATATGTATAATATAAAAATACTAAAGACATATAAAAATAAAAAATACCTTAGAATATAATTAAGAAATGTTTTAATAATATTTTACAATATATAAAATTATACATATTTTTTTTTAACTGAGTAAATAAATAATAATTTGTTAGAGAAGGTTTTTAATATAAAATATATAATTTTAATAAACTTTGTAACTGAAACTAACAATTCAAATCGAAAGACATTAAAAAAAATATGTATAATATAAAAATACTAAAGACATATAAAAATAAAAAATACCTTAGAATATAATTAAGAAATGTTTTAATAATATTTTACAATATATAAAATTA
>Ga0307488_10000223_pt1 | contig 43995 bp, 39 predicted proteins | sample SB02metaG_FD_202248 | JGI IMG/M metagenome (GOLD analysis project Ga0307488, IMG submission 202248) | Sea-ice brine microbial communities from Beaufort Sea near Barrow, Alaska, United States - SB 0.2 | ecosystem: Environmental > Aquatic > Marine > Coastal | place: USA: Alaska | collected... | reverse complement strand
ATCCGTGGAGGTTCATCCCGATAGAGCTAGACAAGCGTCCGATGGACATGGGAATCAAAACGCTCGACGAAAATAATAAAAATCAATTATAATAAATGAAAAAAAAATGAAAAAAAAATCAAATATTGTAATTGGTATCCTGGCAGCGTTATGTGTAATTAGCATTGTTGCATTGGTCATACACTTTTCTAATAATGACAGTCAGAATGTAAACGTCAACAATCAGAATGTAAACATCAACAATCGGTTGAAGAATGTGGAGCAGAAGTTGACCGATCAGCAGCAGAAATTGCAGGATATTGCCGACATGCATGAGGGTCAATTGCAGCAGTTGATAAAAGATTATCGTAATTTAAAACAAAATGTTTCCGAACAGCAGCAGCAATTGGCGGATAGAGACAAGGGCTATGTTGACGAAGTAGATTCCATTGACGCCAACTTCCAGCTCGTAGCCAGAGACATTGACACTTTAAACAAAAAGATTTCTACTTTACAAAAAAAAGAAAAATACACCTATCTCAGACGCGGTTCCTGGTGATTTGAACAATTATATCGCCGTACAAAATTTGGCAATCTAGATGGGATTCGTAATTGGCTAATTTTTATTTTTTCACTAAACAATTCCAACATTATCAGAATGTTGGAATGTACCATTCGGGTTCGTCGTCTTTTCCTTTGTTCCACATGAGCGTCCATTTGTCTGTTTTTTTAGTTCCGTAGTAGTTTCTGTACGTCTCTACGCAGTTCAGACGTCCTTGTTTGTCGCGCACCGCGCATTTCTCAAACACTTCGTCGTTGATGGCACAGTCGAAGTACTCGCAGCCGTAACCAAGCTTAATTTTTTTGGATCCGGCTCGCGAACTCGCTCCACCTGCGGTTTTTGGCTCCAACAAAGCATCTCCATCGTCTTCGCGATGACGGGTGTTGTGGGAGGCAAGCGGGACACATTATAGAACGAGTAAATTCTTTCACAGCGGATGGTTTGCTGTATCCAATAAACTTCATGATGTTGACGATACATTTTACTTTTTTTCTGTGGAGGAGCAGATCCAGTTCGAGAATATGCGGAGGGGTGATCAAAAAGGTGTCTACATGTTGAACGACTTCTCTAGGCAGAAATTTGTGTAAATATTCTTGGATGTTGGGTTCCATTTATTATTTATTTTACTTAATAAAATGGCGCGAAAAAGAAAAGTTGGTGTCGGGATTATTCTAGAATGATTCGCGAGCGAGCTAAATAAGAAAAAAATACTCCAATAAATGGAAACAATCCAGTCAATATTTACGCCTGATACTCAATGTTCTGAAAGATGTAATTTGGCACGTGAACAGTGCAGGAACAGAGACACTCTTCGTTACGTTGGTTACTCTTCAAAACAAAATGAATGCAATGGCTGTTTGAGCAATTTGTTTTCGGACTCCACGGTTCGAATGATTTCAAAAGAAATTACAAAGCAGCTTGGTACCGATTTGGCCAACGGAAGACCTATCATCGTGCCGGACGAAACTATTCTCAGCATCCTGTCCGAATGCAACGACAGTTACCGAGCCGAAACTGGCGACATTTACTCGAGATACATCGTTCCTAACGAAAACTTGGATCAGTTCAAAAAGATGGTTTTCGAAACCATCACGATAATTGTTAACAATGTCAGAAACACCCTCGAAATGGAAAACATCAACGGAAAACTGAGCATTTGGGACACCGTTCTTGGCGATTTCAACGAAAAGGGCTTGCGCAGCCACGCGCCGCTCACGGCTGAAATAGACAATACACGCCGACTTTTTCAGTTCAATATGAATTACTAACCGAATGTCGAGAATTCTACGTCTCTTTTTTCTTAATTGCGTCTCAACGTATGGTGACGCACGCTACCACTCGTAATCAAACGGACCACCCTGCTCGTCGGGTGGGGATAGAGAGTTATCTTTCCGTCTTGATTCTAGGTATTTATTATTCAGTCGCGTGGATTCCGAAGGCTCTCAAAGGTTAATTTTTATACTTAATTTATATAAAAATATTCCACGAATCGTATAACCGTTCACAAAAATAATTGTGAGTCATTCCCGTTAACGTCCAGTATCAGGTCTGAAACAAGAGCTTCTATTGGTGGTACTACTGCCCCCTGTAGAACAGGAATTGAACACATCAGACCATTCACAATACTCCCAGGGATTTTCTCCAGTTAGCTCTATATTGTATGCGGCGTGGGTCCCACCGTCAACGCCAAGAGAATAAGACTGATTGCATAGGTTTTTGACTTCCTGGCGCCTAACCAAATAGTTTTCCTGGTACTGATCGGTCTCGGAGTCCATGTTGGGGTCTAAGTACGTTGAAAATGTGTTGTTTTCACTGTCCCAGTCAGCCCACTTTTTTTTTTGACTTCCGGCGCGGAAAGTCGCCCCAGACTGCAAATTATTATCTTTTAAATATTGACTCAGACCCTGGCAAGATGGTAGTGGTCTTTTGCTTTCGCAATTTAGGCCATATTTAGTAACCTGGTTCTGATATGTTAAATCCGACGGAGGCTGGCAATAATCGGTCAGAGGACTAGCAGTCACGCTGTCAGGAGCCCTACACGCTTCTAAATTGAAAAAAGATGAAGGTTCACCATAGCATATTTTCATATTAGAGGGATCGTACAACCTACTGCACATACCTTCAGGCGTCATAGACAGTTGAAAAGCGTTACACCCAAGAAGATTGTCACCGTCTATTTTAGGAACGACGTCTATAGCCCTACCCATGTCTGCGGTAGTTCCAAGTATTGATCTTCTATTATCACAGAAAGACATTTTATTTTATAAAAATATTATAAAATAAAAAAAAATGTGAGTACTTCGTGGAAAAAGTATTACTTCGTATAATACTTTTTCAATCCGAGGGCGAGACGTCCTCTTAATCTTTTTTGGGGAAATATGTGCTGATAAATGTTTTGAGATGGTACACGGCTGGTTTAACGTGATACTCGGTTCCCAAGAATAGTCCAGTGCAAACGCCTATCATAAATCTAATCATTTTAAATAAAAAAAGGTTTTTTTATTTCACTAAAGTACCAAAATTTGATTTGGTGTGCACACAAGGCTCATTCGAGATCGGCTAGGCCGATTCATTCGAGATCGGCTAGGCCGATTCATTCGAGATCGGCTAGGCCGATTCATTCGAGATCGGCTAGGCCGATTCATTCGAGATCGGCTAGGCCGATTACGCGTTTCAAAGTATAAAATCATAAACCCGAAAAAATTTCAAGTTGATTTACTCGATGTTCTAAAGACTTCAGCTTGCACAGAAGACGCTCCATTGCATTTTCAGCGCGCACAAACCCTTTTATTGTCTTCATCGCGTCGCTTTCGATCGTCTCAATTTTTTTCAAGCGTTCGTCAAACTCATCCAAGAACGATTTTTCCGCGACCACCTTGGCTTCGCCCTCTATTTTGGGAATATCTATTTCTTGACCATTTTCAAAGGGACCTTTTATGTTTGGCCCGCTGTACCAACCGTAGTTGTAGTACCACGTCAACAACTCTCCATTTACCAAAACGTCAGGAGTAATTTTTAACTCGACGTTGTCATCGAGCTTTTCCAATTTAACGGCTCCGGATGCAACATCGCCTCTTTTTTTTCCGCCAACCCATACGGAATAACCTGGAGGGTTGTTAGTCGGTGAATTATTTTTGTTTGAAAGGATCAGTTTTCGTTCTGAAAGTGGATCTGAAAGTGGCTCTGAAAGTGGATCTGAAAGTGGCTCTGAAAGTGGCTCTGAAAGTGGCTCTGCTCCATTCCAAAGATTTGATAGAAAATACATTTATTTTTTAATTTTAGTAATAAAATAAAATGTCTATACCAGATAAAGATAAAAAGGAATGTTGCGTCATGAGTCGTGGAGTTGATTTGACTCGATTTAACAACTGCTGGCAAGAGGATGTTTGTTTGCAGGACCCAAATTGCGCCTTTGAGGAACGCTTGCAAGCTAATGGAGAAGCAGTTAAAAACGAGTATGGTGTAAATGTTCCTTGGTGTTATATAAAAAACACTTCAACAACAGGTGAAGTGTTACTTTTGTTTTTCGTAATTATACTTTTAGCAGTTCTTTTGTTCTTGGAAAGAATGAAAGAGGGCAACAACGTTCTTATTCTTCTAACGTAGGTTTAAGAAAATGGGTTAGATTATAATTAAATAATGGAATCTACTCTTTTTACAGAGAAACAAGACTTGGATATTTTGAGTATCGACACTGAAATCAAAAAAAAAATGAACCGAAAAAAAGAAGTTTTGGATATTACAACTTGCTTGAAGAAACTCAAAGCCATTCAAAAAGAATCGGTCGACAAGCAAAAATTGCAAAAGCAGATTGACGAATTGGAAAAACAATTAAAGTGTGCCCAGTCAACACACACTATCACAATGTACATAGCTGAAAGTGTGGAAATAGTAGAAAAGTACAAGCTCCTCCTTAAAAAACCCATCCAAATGTCATTTATGGGGAAGGCTAAAACGTCCACGAAAGACAAGGATGAACTGGTAGAACAATTCAAAAAAATATACATCAAGTATGCACCCGATCTCGAAAAAATTACAGCAAGCGAAATTCAACTTGAACAAAAATGCATCTTTGAAAACTGCGACAGTTCCGTGTTCCTCAATATAAATGAAACTTTGGTCTGCGAAAAGTGCTCGGGCGTTCAGCCTATTCAAGTAAACAAAACGTCGTACTCTGATATTGACCGAGTAAATGTGTCATCGCGATATTTGTACGACAGAAAAATACACTTCAGGGACTGCATTCTTCAGTTTCAAGGACGTCAAAATGTTACCATCGAAAAATCCGTCTACGAAAGTTTGGAAACAGCCCTGGAAAATCATCATCTTCTGTTCGGTGACAAAAACACACCCGTTCACATTCGCTTCAAGGATATTACCAAAGAGCATATATCCATTTTTTTGAAAGAACTCAGGCTCTCCAAACACTATGAAAACATACAACTCATCCACTACAACTTAACCGGGAAACCTTCCCCCAATATTTCGCACCTTGAAGGCGCCCTCCTCCAAGACTTTGAACAGTTGACCACGCTGTACGACAAGGTTTACAAAGATGAAGTGCGCAAAAACTTTATCAACACGCAGTACGTACTCTTTCAACTTTTGAAACGCCACAAGTATGAGTGCTCCGCCAGCGACTTTTCCATCATTAAAACAAGCGAAAGAAGAGCATGGCACCACGAAGTTTGCAGACGCTTATTTGAAATCCTGAATTGGAATTTTACCGGAATTTAATTTAATTTTATTTATACAATTAAATGACAAAACGAAGATCTAAAAAGAAAAAGAACGAACCCCTGCTCATTGGAGCCATCGTCGTTCTGTTGCTCGCCCTAGCCGTTGGAGTATACTTTGCTACTCGCACCAGTACTAAACCTGCCGGTCCTCCAACTCCTCCAACTCCTCCTCCCCCTCCTCCCCCTCCTTCTCCTCCATCAAAAAAATGCAGTTCGGTTGACTGCAACTCTGGGACAAGTCGTGGAATGGATAGTGTGACTTGTACAACGACAACGGAATGTCAGACTAAATGTTGTCAAGCGTGGACAGCTTATTTAACGGCGGAATTAAAAAAACTTGGGGCGGTGGGAAAAGAAGTTGGCAATTTCTTGAAAGACGAGTGCTCCAATTTGACGACAGATCCCCGTAACACAGTACCCGCAATTTTGAAAGCTGTAGAATCATACTATAATCAGTATAAAGGTATTGCGCTACTTGAAAATATATCACAACTATATGCTACGCTTAAAACCACGTGCGGTAACAAACCTGCCGCGGATATTTCGCAAGGGGGGTTGATAGGAGGATGTGCGGGGACGAGATATGGATGTTGTGCCGATGGTCGCTCTGCTTCCTCCGATAACGATCCTTGTAAAAATTCGCAAGGGGGAATGCTGGGGGGTCTTGTTCCGGACAGCCGATGTGCGAGCGGATATGCCATATCTGGTACACATAACCCAAACACGGATAGGCCATTCTGCAAGAAATAGGATTGCGTGGGGTGCGGCTGTTCGATGCAAGAAAACGGATGGGATCCGTGCCCCATACAATTTGGGAGACCTGATGTGGCCTGCAATCAGCAGACTGGCCAATGCGTTTACAATTACTCTCCTCAAACATTGTGGCCAAGGCGCGAAATCGTATACGTAAGACGACCGCGGAGATGGGATTACGATCGAAACCCGTGGAAACCCGGACCTCCGGGACCTCCTGGACCTCCGGGCCCTCCTCCACCCACTCCCCCGCCCACTCCGCCGCCCACTCCTCCACCCACTCCTCCACCCACTCCGCCGCCCACTCCTCCACCCACTCCTCCACCCACTCCGCCGCCCACTCCGCCGCCCGCTCCGCCGCCCACTCCGCCGCCCGCTCCGCCGTAGCCGGATTTAAAGCTAACTTATTTGAAACATAAACACAAATGTTTGAAATAGTAATCTTCTTTCTCGTGTTGATGTTTATTTTTGGAATGGCGAAACCTAACGCTATGAAAACGGAAAACCCGTTTACAGGCCCAAAATTTTCGTGGAAACTTGCATTTGTTTTTGCGTTGGTCATCACCGCTGTTGCGGGGGGCGTTTTGTACGTAGGCGTTCCATATCTAAACAAAAACAAAAAAATAAAAGGGGGTGGCAAAAGTGAGGGAGGAACAGGGGAAAGCACACCAGGAGGTAAGGAAAATAAAAATACTCCCCCTGTTAGTAGTATTGTAAGCGATAATACACTGCAGTTGAAACAATTTTCTCTATAATAAAACTGGTTTAAAAAGATCGTGTTGTATGAATGTCTGCGTGGCCTAATCGGATAAGGCGTTCGGCTTCTAACCGAAAGATTGCGAGTTCAAGTCTCGCCGTAGACTCTTTTTCAATTCAAAATTTGAATTGAATTTTTACTTCGTTTGACTCCTCTCCTAGAGAAAAGTTTAACGATCTGTTGGGTCTAAATCAGTGTATGCGCTTTTTGGCTGCGCGTTATAAATTCTAGATGCTTTTTCAGCCATCATAATAGCTCGTTCAAGTCTTTTTCTTGCCTGGGCTTCTCCGGGAGTGCCTTTGTAAAAATTGTAGGCGTTCATATAGTCTTCTGCGCACGACAAACAATCTTTTTTAAAACCTTTTGCCATTTTTATACCACTTTTTCTTCGGTTTTCAGCCGTTGGAACCATATTTATACAATCACAACTTGTGCATGGATTCCATGAAGCAGGCCAACGCGAAAAATTTGTGCGGTATCGATATGCTAACGTCCTCTGATCATCCATTGCAGGTTGAACACATCCAGCACCTTTAAGGCGTCTCGATTTCCGTCGCGGGGATCTCCGTCTCGATCTCCGTCTCGATTTCCGTCGTGGGGATTTCCGTCTCGATCTCCGTCTCGATTTCCGTCGCGGGGATCTCCGTCTCGATCTCCGTCTCGATTTCCGTCGTGGGGATTTCCGTCGTTTCATTTTTCTTTTTGCTTTTTTAGCTATTGCTTGATGTTTGAATTGTCTAGCGCGAACGTATGCGGATTCTAAACCTTTTTGCGACGGAGAGCAACTTCCCTTAGGGCAAATGGGGTATCCGAGAGTGCTTGGTTTTAAAAAGCATTTTTTACCGCACCTTTGAAGCATTCTTGTTCGTTCGCTTTTTGTTTTGGGAGATTGTTTGTGCCAACCTTTCGTGGGAGATTTCATTTATTTAGAGTAGATTTATTTATAGAGGAATCAACTTTTCATCACAGTATTCTCTGAGATCTCTGAAAAGTTTCAGGACTCGTCTTTCGGGTATTTTTTTCCTTTTCATCAACGCGTTGCATACTCTTGGAAAGTCGGTGTTCCACCCATTTTCGTGTACTTCCAAGTAAGGACCCTTTTCGACGGGTTCCGTTTGAATTGTTTTTATTAATTCGGGATGTTTCAAAAACATGTACTTTCCCACTATGTACACCCACAAATAATTGTCCAGTTCCATGTTTTTATTTATGTCGGGGTATGCTTGCGTAACCCACTTTAAAAATTTTTCTTTCTTTCTTCCTACTTCGTGCAGCAAATTGTACCAAGTCGTCGCGACTGGGTGTCCTTTTGCGGAATGCATAAAGAACGTTTCTAAGCAGGGGGAATCCGGAGTGGAAAAACGTGTGGCCTTAAAAGCAAAAAACTTTCCTTTTGGGGGCCACACCTTGTTTTTTTCTTGACTTGTCGCGTGTATCGATCTGTCGAAAAAAACGGTTCCATCCAAAAATGTACCGCCGTATTCTTTCAGTATGTAAAAAGCAATAAAGTCGCTTTTGTGAGCGGGGCTATTTTCCGAGTTCATTTCAATTCGGCGTAGTTCGTCTTCGGGAATGTATTTCCTAATATTAGAGGGATTCAAGAATATAATTTTGTTCAGGCGGCCGACAGATTTCCAGTTTGAGTAGCAACGCCGAACAACTGAAGGTGGGTTTACGGGTTCCCAGTACGTCCAAAACACATCCTCGTTGTTTTCATACCTTTCACGGGTGAATATAGGTTGTATCGCAATAATAAGCGCGACGGCCAGAGCTAAAGCCAGAGCTAAAGCTAGAGCAATTGCGACTCGTGTTGTTGGTTTCATTTGAGCAGGTATATTTACTTAAATGTTGAAAATCTTTTTAGAAAAATGGGTTCTATGCTGAGTATTTACAACTGTTGCTGTTTTCGAAAACAGAAACCAAAATTTCCTGAGAATGGATTTTATAACGATGACGTTGTAGAATCGATTTCTGACTCGAACAATTCGATGAACGAAAATAATATACCTCCACAATGCTCCACGTGGAAACGATACGACGAGCTGTAATATCGCATCCTGTGTGCTCAACGTCGGCGGCGACGAGAGCGTCTTCACGAACCTCTCGGTCTGCGTTGTTGAGGCGCCGGACTCGGTCTGCGTTGAGGTGCCGGGCTCGGCATTGGAACCGGTCCGGGAAGGGGGCAAGGGTTCGCGCACGGATTAACCATAGGACAAGGTCCGCAGCACCCGTAACTGTCAAGGGATACATAAGACGAACCGCAGCCATTGCAGGCTCCGCCTCTACATCCTGATCGCGTAGTTTTTATAACTTTTGCGTATTGATCGTACATAGGTTTATTCATTTATTAATAAACAATTTTTTTCATAATTTTTCCATGCTTCTTCCTCATAATCATTGCTAGTTTTACAATGCGATACAACGCGCTCGCCCTTTGGAAGGATAATTGTTACAGGCGTTTTTCGGTCGTTTTGCAAATAAGGATACATTTCAGGTCTAACATTAGAGTGAAGGTCAACAGGCCCCCTTGGTCGTCTAAACTGAATCATCACGGCCCGGTCTGGAAACAGCACATTGACTTGGTACTTGTTTGAATCTAGTCTAGTCAAACTGCAAGTTGCGGTACTATTTAACTTGGCATTAAACTTGGCTCGGGCATATTGAAAACATAACTTTGCGTAATAAAACACGTTGGAAACAGTTTCACGACAACTTATTCTTATTCTTTTCATTTAAATGAAAAGAATATCTTTTTAAACCGCCGCAAACCATTGACACGGTCAAATTTCACCCCGTAAAATTCGTTTCCCAATTTTGCCTCGTTTCAAGACGCATCTCCCAGTTTTAGGGTTTCTGACTTTATTAGATGCGCACCCCTTCTTCTTCGGCGACTCCCTTTTTTTTCTTCTTACCTTTCTTTGCGGGGACTTGTATGACGCTCTTGCGACAAGGCTTCTACCGACTTTACCATTTCTAAATACCCATCTTCCTGTTTTTGGGTTACATATTTTTCCGACCGGTGCTTTTCCCCTGCACGCTTTTTTGCTTCGGCGTTTACTCCGGCGTTTACTTTGGCGTTTACTTTGGCGTTTACTTTGGCGTTTACTTTGGCGTTTACTTTGGCGTCTTGTGGGGGGGCTTTGAGCAATGTTGCAAAATTCTTCTTTATAATCGAAATTTCCGACGTACCATTTGAACGTCTCGACTACGTTGTTCCATCTTCCGGAAACAAACCATTTGCCCACGATTTTTTTTATTTCGTCGATGTGACGGCACACTTTTTCTTTTTGAGCCGCTTTTGCTATGGCCCGCGCCCCTCTTTTTTTCAAACTATTCGACACGTTTCGTGTTTTATTTATATCGAAAGCCATAACGTAGAGTTGAATGACGGTAAGATCGCGGTAAAGATTTAAATCGTGTTTGTTTTTAAAGGGGTCCAACGTGCAGAATTGTCCGTCTAAGTCGATCATCCGGACATAGACTTTTTTCTTCTGCCCTTTGTATCCGACGGGCTTTTTTTTTTTCACCAAAAAATTTTGGGGCTTTACGTCGGAGCACATGATGCCTATTTTAACAAGTTTATCAAACACATCGACTGCATCCTCCAATGCGCTGGTCGCGTTTTTCAAATGCATTTGAATTAAATTTTCGGATTGCCCGTTTTTGTAGGCTTCCTCGAGAGCATCCTCCAAGTACTTTTCCAAATCAGAATCAAATGCCTCTCTGAACGAAAAAGCGGTCTCTCCTACTTGTAAAGTTTTCGAGTTGTCGAAAAATACGTGATCGACCAATTCGCCCGGATACTTTTTTTGGGACATTTTGTTAAACTTGGACTCCGTTTTATAATCCATAATCATGTCATCTGTGCTTATCTGCTCGTTGCTTAGTCTCACAACAATATTTGGATCGCTTGTTGAGTACACCGAATTGAAACTTCCCTTTCCAAGAGGTTTTTCAATTTTTAGGTTTTTCAATGAAGACGGGAGATTCCTATTATTTTCAATCGATTCAATATAAAGTGTCATTTAATATATCTAATTTTATTTACTCAGGTTACACCTTTCTTACAAAAGTTCGGCTGTGAAGATCCCACATTCCTAACCCTGCCATAACTAAACCGAGGAATAGTTCAAAAAGCACAGCTGGATCCTTTTTCAGTTCGGTGTTTTTGTTCTCCAAAGTGCATTCGGCAAACATCATGACCAAACAATCGACAACAACGGCAATGCCGGGTAATATAACAACTGTTCCAAACTCAAACTTGTTGAGTTTGGATACGCAGCAAGAGCACACTGCAAACACAAGCCCGAGCGCGCCTATAATTAAATTGATCTGGTTGGGTATAACAACTTTTTTGTCACCACATTCTGCATATTTTACTGAAGTATACAAACTTGCCACCACAAGAGAAAGGGCGGTCAAAGTTTGAACTATTAGAACATCTGCGTTTTTTTTACTCATTTATTTAAAAATGATTTTTTTTTTGGGGTTTTTTTTAAATTAAATGACAACTTCAACTCCTGATAAAAATCAAAAAAAAATCAGAAAAAAAAGAAAAGCAAAGAAGCCTCGTAAAAGAAAAAGCCACAATGACGATGGGGAAGACGGAAGCGACGTGGATGAACGAGGAAACATTAAAGATTTGATCAATTACGATTACGTTGATGAGAAGGAAGATGAGTCTGACGAAGAAGAAACGATTTCACAAAAGATTATGAAAAAGCGTTCAAAAAAAAGAGGGTCGTCTTTGAAAAAATGTCGACGATCTTCCCGTTTGGCAAAAAAAAACGGGGGACGACATATGTTGTCGCATATCCCAGAATATGAATTGTTTATCGAAAACGACACCGTGCACCCGCATTATTTACAAATGCCCGCTCAACAAATGCCCGCTCAACAAATGCCCGCTCAAGATGATATGCTTACAAAGATGATGGTGTTGAGTCAGCTGTGCGCGCAGGTTGAACAAATGGATAAAAGACACGCAAAAAAAAAGAGAACGAAGACCCGGAGGGCGAAGAGGGTAGAATCTTCTACGGATGATGAAGATTCGGATTCAGACTCGGAAGACTTTGATCTTGACGAAGAGGAAGAAGGGGAGGAAGATTTGCGTGAAACATTTACCCCGATCGAACAAAAGTACTACAAGTCTCTTTCCAAAAAGAAACGTCGCAACGCGGTCGAAGAGTACGAAATTCTCAGGGAATATTGCAAAACCGACATTCCACTCAAGTTCAAAATTTTATCTTTAAAAAATACGTCCGATCAGTCAAAGTGCTTTTTGCTGAATCGCCTCCGCACATTTCAAAATATGGAGCCTCACGAAAACGAGTTTCATAAATTGAACGCGTGGTTCACTCAGTTTGAAAAGTTGCCTCTGGCAAATTATGTGCAGTTTCCAATTCAGAAAAAAAATAATTCGCCAAAAGAAATATACAAATACTTGGTGGAAAGCCGCAAAACGATGGATTCTGCCGTGTACGGCCACGAACACGTCAAGGATGAGATAGTCCAGCTGATTTCAGGGTGGATTTCAAACGAAGCTGGAACTGGACAAGTCTTGGCGCTTCAAGGGCCTCCCGGAAATGGTAAAACGACTCTTGTAAAAAACGGTCTAAGTAAAGTTTTGGGACGACCATTCGCTCTGATTGCATTGGGAGGCGCAAAGGATAGTGCGTTTATGTGCGGTCACGACTACACGTTTGAAGGAAGCAAGCCGGGGAGAATAGTTGAAGTGCTCAGAGACACAGCCTGTATGAACCCAGTGATATTTTTTGACGAAATCGACAAATTGAGCGAGTCTCCCGCAGGAAAAGAGATTTCAAATCTCCTGTGTCACTTGCTTGATCCTGTCCAGAATTCAAGCTTTCAAGACCGTTATTTCTCGGGTATAGACATCGACTTGAGTAAAGCGATGTTTGTGCTGAGTTTCAACGATGAATCGAAAGTTGATCCAGTTTTGAAGGACCGTATGCGAGTGATCAGGATGCGTGGATTTAAAACCCAGGAAAAAATCAAGATCGCAAACGAGTATTTACTCCCCGAAATATGCAAAGAGTTTAATTTTAAAGAAAAAGACATCAAGCTTTCGACAGAGTCAATCAAACACTTGATCGATCGGTACACAAAAGAACACGGAGTCCGGGATCTGCGCAGAAATCTGTGCACCGTCGTTTCAAAGCTCAACGTTCTCAAATTGGTAGGAAAACGCTCTGATTCAAAAATCAAAAAAATTGTCAAGTACTCTCTCCCCTCTTGCAAATTTCCAATTGAAATAACAGCCGATAACATAGACGTGCTCCTGAAAAAAAATAACTCAAACGCTCTATCTGTCCCCAATATGTACGTCTAACCTTCGGTCCACTGTCGGACATTCTCCAAAAATATTTCTTAAACTATTAATTCGTTTAAGAAATAGGCCCGTCTATATCGATTTTATAAAAACTTGTCCAGAATGTCCATCGTTCCAACCGCCGCATACTTTCTCTTTCCAGCCCGTTTTTCAGCTCTCTCGCTTTCACCTCTTCTCTGTTTGTACGACTGTTTTTTAGATCTAGCGGGACCGCGACGTTGACCGAGAGACATATCCAATCTCGCGTTGTAACCCATCTTTTTGCGCTTCTTGCTTTTGCGCCTCTTGCTTTTGCGCTTCTTGCTTTTGCGCCTCTTGCTTTTGCGCTTCTTGCTTTTGCGCCTCGATCTCCGAGGCGATTTGCGCCGTCTCGATTTGCGCCTCGATCTCCGAGGCGATTTGCGCCGTCTCGATTTGCGACTCGATCTCCGAGGCGACTTGCGACGTCTCGATTTGCGTCTCGATCTCCGAGGCGACTTGCGACGTTTTCTGCACACCTGGAGTCTACCGCTCGCTTGACGACGCGGCGTCTTGAGACGTCCTTTAACACAAGCCGCGCCGCGAGCGTCTTCTAAAATGTCTCCAGCAAGGGGAGAAGCCATTCGCCTATGCTTTTTTCGGTATTTGCGTAATCCTTTTGCTCTACTCTTGCGAGACGGAGATCTCCGTCTCGACTTGCGTTTTCCTTTACATCCTGGCGTGTGATACATTTTTGCACGTTTGTATAAACGTTTTCCTTCTGCGCTGCGCCCTCCGACCGGGGAAAACCCCTTTATTTTTAAATCCTTTCGGGCTTTCTTGACCGCGTGGTTCCAGGACATACATCTTTTTTTAGACCTTTTCATTTTATTTAAAGAAAGAAAGAATTAATTCTTATTTTTTTTTCTCTTTCTCGAGTTTTTAAAGGCACGACATAATTATTATTTTTGATAATTATTCTATTGTCCAATTCGAGGGCTCTGCCCTCGAATGTGGCTCTCTTTGAGAGCGTGGGAAAAATCACGTCATCTTCTTTCCAACACCATAGCGGCATATCCATTATGTTTCCCATTTATTATATTTTATTAAATCGGATTGTATCTTACAGGACTTGTCCAACTACATTTTCGTTTGTAATCCCACCCCAAGCCAAACCAATCTCCGTCACATTTTTTCCATCCTACGTCTGAATAACCTGAAGGACACGACACGCAGTCCTCTTCACCGTCGCCGGCGTAGGTGCAATCATCGTTCGGAGTGCACTGTGTTCCGCAATACTTCTTTGATTTGACGCATTCGGACATATCGCTAGTGCCTCTTCCACTGCACTCTACGGACTTTTGGTATCCGCCATCGCAAGTCCTGCACCTTTCACAGTCGAAAGGCAAACCGTTTTGACCGTTATTAATATTGGTTTTATAGTAACCCTTTTCGCATTTATCTCGGGCTACGGTGCATCGAATCCCATCAGGTCCTTTAGACCAGCCGGGTTTGCAAGTACACACTCCATTAGCCCAGGTTCCGTTGTTAGCTTCACAGCAAACCTGATTGTTCGGAACAGTACAACTTCCATTAGCATCCGTATCATAACAAGGGTCGCAAACACAAGTATGTGTACCTTGGTCGTCAGGAACACAAACGCCGTTTCCACAATCTACACCAGCACACAAATCAACTACTTCACAGTTAGCAACGCATTGGGCAACATTTGGAAATTCCCCTCGTTCGGAAAAGCGGCACTGTCCTTGCGAGGCGTCACACGAAAAATTGCACAACTGTTCGCACTGGTCCTTTGACTCGTAGATCCCATTTACAGTGGCTTCGCAATCGCCAGTGAGCGGATTACATTCAAATTTGTAATTTGCACAGCTTTCAACGCACTGGTCCATATTAATAAAGCAATCATCACCATTGGGAACACACGGTTGAGCGCTAAGATCAACATTGCAACCAAGCATGGGATCCAGAGCCTTATCACATTTAACGTTGCATCTAGCCTCACAATCAGCCTTGTTGTCGTATTCAGTAAGCCCCTGTAGGTTACCGCCTGTTTGGGTGCAATCTCCATTGCCGGCAGGATTGCACTTCCATTTCCACAGTGTACACCCACCCGCTAGATCACACTGAGAACGAGTCGGGAAGGTGCCAATGCCGCTATCGGTTGTTCTCACGCATCCCCCAACAGTGTTATCACACTTGAAGTGACACCTTTCTTCGCATGCTTCTTGTGTAATATAACGCCCACCGCTCTCTTGTTTACACCCATCATCGGTACACTTCCAACCGTAAGTGCATTCTGAAGTTTGGCATTCTTCGAAGCTGTCGTAGATTACAGCATTAGCGGGAGGTTGTCCGGTTCCTTGAGTGCACTGTTTTTGGTTATTCGCGTTTGTTTCGCAAGTGTAGAAATTTGTACACTGGGCATCGCAATCCGTTTGCGTGAGGTAGCTTCCGTTGATTCCAGGAACTTCTTCACATTGGTTGTTCTGAGGATTGCAATTGAATCTAGTCTTTCCACACTCGCTTGCTTGACACTCAGCCAGAGTATCGTAGGCGCCAAGACCGCCGATGGTTTCTTGACAAGTATTGTCATCGCCGCAATTGTAACTATTTCCACACGCCGCATCGCATTCGCCAATAGTGGGAAAGTGGAAAATGCAAGCGGCGCCGACGGCGTCACACGATGTTTTAGTCGGATTAATAACATCTTTACAGGCCTTTGGACCTGTGCAAAGCCCCACGTTACCTTCAACCTCTCTACAAACTGCATTGTCGTCGCACACGTAGGATACAGTGCCGCACCCAGACGCTTGACACTCGGCAAGGGTGTCGTGATCCCCGTCCTGCCCGACAACTTGAGTACACTGGTTTCCAGTGCAATTGTAGGTATTTCCACAACCCGCGTCGCATTCCGCCTCCGTTTGGTAGTCACCACCATTGGGGTATATCATTTCGTAGCACCGTCCACCCCTGCAAGAGTACGTAATGTTCTCGCAGCCCGCTGCTTCGCATTGTTGACGAGTTTCAAATTCACCCTGGGGACCGATGCGTTGAACACACCGGCCGCCCACACAGTCGAATGAGTTCCCACACGCCGCATTGCATGCAAGTTCGGTATCATAATCGTCCAGCCCCTTTGGATTAAGCCCGATAATTTCAGTGCAAAGAGAGCCGTCGCAGTTAAAATAGCTTTTCCCACACTCAGAATTTTGACATTCTGTCAAAGAATTAAATGCGCCAGCTTTCTTTTTGGATACGCAAGTTGTGCCATCTTCGGAACAATCATAATATGTTTGACAAGCGTCGTCACATTCCGCCATACTATTGTAGGTTCCCCCAGGCCCGTTCACCAATACGCATCGTTCTCCTCCGACACAATTGTAAGTAATGGTTTCACACCCAGAATTACTGCATTGATCCATTGTACTGTAAGGATTCGAAGGAAACTGCGGTGCGCCCGAAAACTGGGTGCACGTTTTTGCACCCGTGCCATCGACGACGCACCCGTAGGAGTTTCCACATGTTGCATCGCACAGTGCTTTTGTTTCAAAATCGGTCGGCACATTGGGGTCAGCGGAACCTGGTTTTTCAATGCAAGAATTAATTTCACACGAAAAGTAAGTTTTCCCGCATTGTGTTGCTTGACATTCTGAGAGGGAGCTGTACGGGTTGTCTTTGCCCTGTTGATTGGCTGAACCTTTGAACTGCACACACTTATTATCTGCCCCACATCCAAACGAGTTGTTGCATTGGAGGTCGCATTCAATCTGTGTTGCAAAGTCTCCCGCTTGAGGAGAGCCATCAAGTTCAACGCACAAACTATTTCCCTGGGCATCTGCGCTGCACGAGAAGTGAGTCTGACCGCATCCTGATGCTTGACATTCTTGCCGGGTGCTGTAGGGATTTGTTTGGAGCTGAGGCGCCCCTGGAAATTGGGTGCACTGGTTTTGGAGGCACCCAAATGAATTTCCGCATCTCGCGTTGCACTCCATTTCCGTATCATATTCATTGTCACCTTTTTTCGGACGATCTGCAACATATTTTTTTGTACAAGTAGGTAATTGATTGATATTAGCTTCACACAAGTAATAACTGTCTTCGCAACCATCTGCTTCACACTGTAATAAGGTTCCGTACTTGTTTGGGCCATTTGCGTTGGGCTGCCCTGGGTACTCGGTGCACTTATGGGTTGCCGTATCGCACCCGAAAGAATTACCGCACGCCAGATCGCAGTCATTTTGAGTGGGGTAGGCCCCTCCGGACCCTGGCCTTTCGACGCATTGATTATTATTCTTACAGTCCCAGGATGTGGATCCGCAACCTACGGCAAGGCATTCCGCGTGAGTTTTGTATTCACCCTGGTCTCCAATCCTTTCTACACAAGAATTTTGGACGCAGTCATATGACCCACCACAATTCGCCTCACATGCGTCTTCAGAGGAGTGATATTGAGCTCCTTGAGGTTTCATCCCCCACTTCTTGATGCACATCTGATTATTCTCACATTCCCAATAAGTGTCTTCGCACCCATCGAGTTCACATTGAGCCAAAGTTTTGAATTCGCCTGCTTTGGGGGCCCCTGCTTGCTGAACGCATTGATGGGTAACCGAGTCACACCGGAACGAATTTCCGCAGGTTGCATCGCACTCTTCCCTCGTTGCAAAATCTGCTGCTTTGCTCGGAGCACCTGGAAATTCGAGACACAAGTTGCTTACGCAGCTAAAGTGGGTCGAACCACAACCGTTTTGTTCGCACTGCTCCCGAGTTTGGTATTGGTTAACTTGCCCAGCTACAGGAGGTCCCGAAAATTGCTGACACTGATTTTGGACACACCCGTAGGAATTTCCACAAGCCGCATTGCACTCCATCTCAGTATTGTATTCTCCAGCCAACCCTTGTTTTTGACCGAACATTTTTGTGCATATTTTTTTATCAGGATCGCAGTACCAGTAAGACTCTTCACACACTGAATTCTCACATTGTGCCAGTGTGTTATATTGTCCATCCGCCCCTGTTTTTTGGACGCATTTATTATTTTCGCAATCGAATGAATTTCCGCAGAGTGCATCGCACTCATCTTCAGTCTGAAAGGCGCCGTGCGGACCATCTTCTTTAATACATCGCTCTCCGGTACACGTATAAGATACTACTCCACATCCATTCTGCTCACATTCAAGATGCGTTTTATACCTTCCGTTTGTATCGGCCCGTTCAATGCACTCATTTTGAACACAGTCAAACGAATTTCCGCAACCCGAGTCACATGCAAGTTCACTCTCATATTCCCCGGCTTGGGCCCCCTTGACTACTTTGCACATATTCCCGCCACCTCTCACAGTGTCACACGTGTAGGTCACTTTGCCACACCCTCCAAATTGGCACTGTGCCAATGTATTGTATTGACCTGTATTGCCTTTTATTTGGACGCACTGATTATTTTCGCAGTCAAACGAATTTCCGCACCCCAAATCGCAATCGTTTTCCGTCGCGTATCCTCCATCTTCACCCTCGACCTCCACGCACATGTTGTCCATGCATTTGAAGCTTGTTTTGCCGCACCCCTCACTTTCGCAGTCAAGCATCGTGTTGTACTTTCCAGTGTTTTTTCCGGCAAATTGTTTGCATTCATTGTCAACACAATTGAACGAATTCCCACAAGCTATATCACAGGCAAGTTCAGACTCGTAATGATTTCCCATTCCTGCTTGTGGTGGTCCAACTTCCTTTGTGCAAATTTGTTGGGTTGGATTTCGTGGGTTTTCTTTACACTCGTAATGGTACTGTCCACACCCACCTGCTTGACAAGCGGCAAGGTTTTGATAAGCGGCAAGGTTTCCGGCATATTGAACGCATTGATTGTTCAGCCCGCAACCAAACGAGTTATCGCAAGTTGCGTCGCACGCAGCTTCAGTCTCAAATAATCCGCCTGAGCCCGGGATTGGAATGCATCTTGATCCATCGCAGTTGTAGGTTGTTTTACCACATCCTTGAGCCTCACATTCCGCTTGTGTGGTGAACTGTCCAGCTGTAGTCGATAATTGCTCACATTTGTTTCCCACGCAATCAAACGAATTCCCACAGGCTATGTCACATTCAATTTCAGTATCATGTCGATTAAGGCCTCCGGGGTTTGAGCCTTGAATTTCCACGCAAAATTTTTGATTTTGATCTTGTGGGTTTGTCCTACACTCGTAATATTTTTCTTCGCAATCTGACGCCTCGCATTCGGCTAAAGAATTAAATGCACCTAATCCCCCGTCTAATTCCACACACTTTCCATTGGGACTACACATAAATGAATTTCCGCACCGTGCATCACATTCTGCGCGACTTTTGTAGTCTGCATCTGTTCCTGGGCCTTTTTGTTCAATGCATCGCTTACCAATGCAACTGAAGTGCGTATCACCACACCCTTTTTCTTCACATTCTTTCAAACTTTTGTAGGGACCTGTTTTTTCCCCGGGATATTGAGTACACACATTGTCAACGCAATCAAAGGAATTTCCACAAGAAGCATCACACTCGCCCTCTGTCCTGAAGACACCCAGGCCTGGATTGGCCGGAAACTTATCGTTGATTTTCTTACACATTTCCCCATCACACTGATAGTAATGCTTACCACACCCATCATCCTGACATTGTCGTAGAGACTGAAAATCGCCCTGGGGACCGGTGACCTGCACGCACCGGATATTGTTTTCTGAGCTCTTGTCGCAATTAAATGAATTTTCACAAGAAGCATCACACTCCGATTTTGTGTCAAAATTACCCGCACCTCCCGGGTTGGAACCAATGTTTTCAACACATCTCTGCTTACCGGCTTCCCCAAGACAGCTAAAGTACGTGGTACCGCATCCGTGTAATTCGCACTCTTGTTCTGTTGCAAATTCTCCATCTCTGCCCGTTATTTGAATACATGTGTTTTGTACACAGTCGAAGGAGTTACCGCAGTTAGCGTCGCACTGTAACTCGGAATCAAAAACTTTACCCTGTTGGGGTTTCGCCCCGTTTTTCTTTTCACAAAATTGATTGTTCTTGCACTCGTAGTAGACTTGTCCGCAGCCTTCCTGTTGACAAGATCGAAGGTCGCCGTACGGGGCGCCCGGGGCCTCTACGCACCTGTTTACTATTGTATCGCATTCAAACTTATTTCCGCATTTGATATCGCATTCTTCTTGAGTAAAAAAATCATTCGGATCATCTTGGTCGACCGGCTTGTTCATTTTTACGCATGATAGATTGTTAACACATTTGTAGCTCATTTCTCCACACCCGCTTTCCTCGCAGGATTGACGAGTGTCGAATTTCCCACTATTCCCTACAATTTCCTCGCACACGTTGTTGTTACAATTGAAAGTATTGCTGCAATTCGCATTGCATTCCGCCTCACTTGCATAAGGAGTTTTACCCGCAGCTGGGTTACCTTCGTATCGTACACATTTTTGTCCAACAACTCCTCCACCATCCTTTTGATCTTCACATAGGTAATAAAATTTACCGCACCCTTCGGCTTGACACTCCGCTAAGCTTTCAAATTTATTGTCGCCGTTGGGATCTGCACCTCCAGCGAACTGTACACACTGATTTTGTAAACAGCCAAATGAATTCGAGCATTTTTCATCGCACTGTGCTTCTGTCTTAAAGCTACCGTCATTACCAGGTACCTCAATGCACATCCCCACACCAGCGCAATCATAGGTGACATTGCCACATCCACCTTCGGTACACTCTTGACGGGTGTTGTACTTATTAATACTCTGCTGCTTGGCACTACCAGGAAATTGAACACACTCATTTTCGACACAACCAAAAGAATTTTTACATGCTTGGTCGCATGCATCTTCCGTTTCAAACTGCCCCGCTGCTCCATTGGCTTTTCCAAACTTTCTAACACAATATTTTAATTTATCGTCGCATTCGTAGTGGAATTCGCCGCATCCGGTGGCTTCACATGCCGCCAACGAAGAGGAGGAATTGTCAACTTGTCCTTTGTGCTGAACGCACCGGTTCGTCTTTTCACTGCACGTGAAAGAATTACCGCAAACAGCATCGCAAGCAGCCTGAGTAGCAAACCGTCCTTTACCCGCATCCGGCGGATCATCCACCTTGGTACACATATCATTAATACACGCAAATGATGATTGACCGCACCCCGTGGCTTCACAAAGTTGAAGTGTGCTGTACTCGTTTTTTTTCTTTGCCGCACCAGCCTTACTCTCACACGTATTGTTAATACAATCGTAATGATTTTGACACTTATCATCACAGTCTGCTTGGGTTGGGTAGCACTGATCTTGTCCCTGTCTACACGGACCAGATTGAATATTGCACTGATTGTTGTCGCATATGTAACTGCTACCACACTTGGCTTCACAATCTGCCTGATTCGTAAATCCACCATTTGGATCTAACTCGCAATCACCACTTGCTTGACAACTGTAGTTCCCGGTACAAGAAGATTCGCACTCATCTTGACCCGGATAGCAACCTTTTGGAAGTTTGCCATCAGCATCCTCTTTGCAATCAAAATTGATTAGTGATGCTGGAATGCACCTTGCGTTGTCCCCTAATGAGTCTCCCACATTCGCCCCATTCGCCAGTAAACCTGGAGCAACAGAGCCTTCAACATTTAACTGCTGAGGCGCAATGCAAACGTAAGTATCTGAAATTTTGCAGTTATCGCCGCTGTATCCGTCTTTACATATGCAACTGCCGTCTTCCTGGGCGTAGCCATTATTGTTGCACGTTTCCGCGTCACTGTACTGACAATTTGGTCCTGCAAATGTTCCGTCACACTCACAAGGACAGCTTTTTCCATTCTGAGACTTTGTTGGGGTGCCGTGGTTATTACAATCCTTTCCCTCGCAAGGATCGACAACTTTACTGCAATCATCTCCACTGTAACCATCGTCACAAACACACGTACAGCTTTTTCCATTCTGAGACTTTGTTGGGGTGCCGTGGTTATTACAATCCTTTCCCTCGCAAGGGTTGGTAGGACCAATTGGATGCCAAGTTCCCGTGCACTCCGCCTCTGTCGTTCCCATTGAAGCACACCCCTTCTTATCATTATTTAATTCACAGCATTGAGTACCTGGAGCACAATTCAAATATTTGTTACACCATCCTGCATCCCCCGCAGGACTTGGTGGACCGGGGGGTGGCGGGGGCGCTGGACCTCCACCCGATGGACAAATACCGCTAGCCGGACACTGTGAACCGTCCGACAAGGGAGGAGGCGGGCAAAATTGAGGAGTTATCGACTTGGGATCGCAACGAACTTCGCTGGATCTTGCTTTTGTAGTCAATTTATATCTTTCTATCAAATCTTGATTTAATTTTGAATCGGAAATTCCCATTTATTATGGCGCGCTTTTTTTTTTAATTGAAAATCAATTAAAATTAAAATTTAAATTTAATTTTATCGACTCGACATATGACTGATCATCCCGATTATAACCAAAAGCAGAGCAACACCCCACACAACCACAATTCCTGCAGCCAGCGCATCAAATTTGTACACTAACCACCACACAAGACATTGAAACGCAATTAGAGCTAAAATTACACCGGCTCCCGCTCCAAAAATTTTCCCTACATCTTTTACTCCCGTAGTGGACGCTACTCCACCAGCGGTGAGATCCATAACAAGTAATATTATTAAACCAAGTATCGAAATAACCGATCCGAATGTCGTCACGACTCTCCCAATTTCAGCAGCTGTGCACAACCCTTTTGATTTTAAACTGCATCGCCACTTTTTCTTAGACTTTTGTGATCTTTTTGCCATTTATTTAAAGTAATATTTTTATTTTTGTGTATGCTTTTGAAAGACACGCGCTTTTCTTTTTAGAGACTACTTTATCCAGTATATCTGAAAACGAAATTGACGCGCCTCCACTCGAGTGAATTGCCTTTGCCGTTTTAAGGTTTTCTTCGTTTATAGCAGCTCGTTTTCTCTTGTACACTATTTTGACTCCCTTTTTTTCCAACTTTTTGTACTGGGCCGATTTTTTTAACGCTTTGAAAGCATCCTTTGAAGCATCTACGCAGATTTTAAGTTGGTGATTTTGAAACTTTTTCATATCCAATTTTTTTACGCCTTCAGGATCGGTATAAATAATTTTTTTACGTGGAAGTCCCAAATCTATCTCCTCAACGTTTTCTCTGCCGATATTTTTACAGTCGACTATAGCCAGCACATTTTTTTCACTCTCTCCAAACGCCACTTGCAGCGCGGATCCAGGGTAATACACATTGCATTGGGGGGTTTGGTTTCTATGAATGTGGCCGGATACCACAAAAGGCCACTTTTCATCCCAAGCGTCTCCTTCCTCAGAAACCATACTTCCCATTTTACATCCTCTAAATTCTTGATGAGCGAAAATAATATCCGCATCTTTCCATTCATCGTTTTTGTATTTTGTTTCCAAAGCCTCTACGAAACGTCCAGGTTGCACGTAAGGTACAAATACCATTCTCTTCCCTCCGATCTCGCATTCTTCAACCGTGTCTACCACCGTTATATTTCCGTTCAGTTTTAACCCATTCATCCAATGGTTAGACGTTAAAAACTGCGAGTTGTTGATTAGATCGTGATTTCCTACCAAGGCGTACACTGGAGCAATTTCGGAAAGATCGTTCAAAAAGGCAACTGCAATATTCAATGCTGTGGTGTGCAGCCTTTCGTGGTCGTGAAGAATGTCTCCCAACACCACGATCGCCGCCCACTCGCTGCGGCTCGGTGCCGTCGTAGATCGAGTAGTGCTTTTTTCGGCGTATTTGAGACAGAGTGGAACGAACCGACGCACTTCTTTTAAATTGCTCATTTGAAAATGGGGATCGCCAATTACAAGTACTTTTGACATTTTGATTTTTGTGTCGTATTAAAATCAAAACCATTTTTATATTTCATCCGCTGAAGAGACTTAATTATTTATTTTTAAAAATAAATAAGCAGTATGTCATCACCTCTTTTCTATTCACCACTTGCTCCTAAATTACAAGATAATTTAGATCCAGCATTTAAATATGCCGCAACTCTGTTTCAGAGAACGATTAATATATTGGGCGCTATTCCCACCAATGAACCCGGAGATAATTATGTCCAATATTTCAACCTTTCCCCAACTTTAGTTTTGGGAAGACGAGTAGCCCACAAAATCATTTCGACAATTGGGAAGAATAAAAGTCGTTTTGTGAGTGAAGAGCGCGACGAAATAATATTTGACGCAGCATTGGGAATAGAAATCGGCGCGGGGGTTTGCGACACGTACGCGGCAGTTGTTTCCTTTTTATCCCTATCTACTCCAGGCCCTATTCCCGGAAAAACGGTGTACGTGTCGCAAAGTGGAGGTCACACGGTAGCTTTTGTATACAACATTAAAATTGATGCTCACAATGAGATTGTCTTTAACGAAATCACTCGTCGTAATTTTTCTGGTATGAGTTCGTTGGTCGATCTGACAAACATTTCACAAAGTCAACTCCAAAAAAAGTATGACGCGTTTTCACACATCGCTCGACTTGAAATAGAAAAAATGTACGAGTCTCTGTCGGAAGATGAAAAACTAGCCTTTTTAGAATTTAAAAAAATTAAAGATCCGGGAGGAATCGGAAGCCTTGAATCGAGAGCCAAAGTTGCTGTTTTTTTACAAAAAAAAAGAATCGCAACTTTTGAATTACGAAAAGCTAAAAAACAATACAAAAAAGCTTTAAAATCAGGAAATGCCGAGGCTCTCAATTCGGCAGAGATCCACCTTCAAAATGCGGAAAGAGAGCATTTAATTAATTTATTCTTTCCCAAGTTGCGCTAATCGCGCTTTTTGCGAACTTCCACAGTTCTTGTCCAAAAACAGCCGGTCGTCAGCCTCGAAAAATTTGAACAACACGGCAACCAAATACGATTTATTCTTTTGGATATACATGAACATAGTTTGTGCGAGCTCATCGGGATCTTCATCATACCACTCTTCCCATCTCGACGTCGCAAGGGTGTTTCCCGAGGGCTGGCCGTCCATTTTTTTCATTTTGAGCAATTTATCAAGAGCCTTTTGCCCTTTTGCATTAAGACTTGAGCGAAGGTTTGAAGCAGTGACATTGTCGGAGGACGGAAGGAAGGTATTAATTTCTGATTTTCCGCACAACTTGCGCAAGTTTTCGTTGGAAGGTTCCACGCGCATATCGAGGAGATGTTTTATGATTTCAATCTGAGAAAAGGTACAAGCGTCCCGTCCTATTTTTTCGCCCGCCGCCCCCCTTTTTTTAACGCCTGTGGGCATTTTCAAACAAAACTTGCAAGCCGTGTCTACATTGTACAGTCCATATATTTTCTTGTCTTGCTTCAGGTTGGAAATTAGCGATCCCATCTTTTCTCCGGATCCGTACGTCGAGGTGTAGGACTCTTCCTCTTCCTCCGTGGCGTCTCGCCATTCGTCTCCATCTTTTACTCTCAGCGGACCTTTGTCAAATGCAAAAAGTAAAGACGAAAAGGTTAAAGTATCTTCCTTGACTATAGCACTTTTAAAATACTCTTCGACTTGCTTAGCGACTTTAAATTTAACAGACGTTTCTTCCCCACCAGAGTCTAAGTACACAAGAGCTGCCTCTACAAAAAATTCCTGGTCAGCCAGGGGAAGGGACGCAATCGTTGGACAAGCAACCTTTTTTTGTGTTGATGCAATATCAACGGTGAACAACGAGAGTGGGTTCGCGAGGAGTTTTTTCAAATCAGCGTTGGATTCCTTTTCGAAAGTGGCGATGTTATTTTTGTCCGTAGTGATCACTGGATTTTCAACGTAGTGATTTTCCGTTTCGGGAAGGAGCCCGGCCGTTTGAACAAAATTAAACGTGAGAAAGATCATGTTGCCGAAAAAGTTTAAGTAGCACGGCGTGCCTTTTCGTTGCGTTATTTCGACTCTTCTTTCTATTAAGTCGTCCAAGACCACGAGCAGCAGATTTTCACTGTACATATTTTTTCCTAAGCGGGCGTGTAAGTTTGAAAGGGTTATTCTATTTTGAACATCAAACACATTTTTGATGTTGTCGACCACCGGACTTTGCGGAGCGTAGTACAGATCCCACGTGCTGATGTCGAGCTCATCTACCTCAGCCGAGTACCCGTCGTCGCCAAGAAATTTCTCGTCCACGTCGCAAGCATATTTACACTCTTTGTAATCGCAGTCTCTGGAGTTGTCTAACCGGTCATCTCTTTCGTTTTGATTGTAGTTAAAAGCGCAGTCAAACGCATTTTCCTTCAAAACGTGTTCAATGTCTTTAATTCTAACGTCTTTGATTTCGGAACGCCTGTACATTTCTTGGTCCACCCCTATGGTACTATCGGATGGAACGGCGGCAATTCGCGCTACTTCAACCGACGTGTCGTCTGTGTCGTGCGAGTTGACCCTTATTCCTCTAGCGATAGCTTGCGCGGTTTCGGTGTAGTTGTCGTGCGGGGTAAGTATTACCTCAGCTTTTATATTTCTAAATGTGTAACCTTCGCTCGACGCTTCTGATCCAAGTATAACTTTGCAAAGACTCCCGTCTTTATTTTGAGGCGAGTTGAACGCAGCCAGAATATTTTCGTTTGGAACGGTTCGAGAGGTGAAATAAATGTACGAAGGAGAAGCACCGCCGGTAAATTTCCGCATTCCCGCCATATTCAAAAGTTGCCTGAACAGTCGAAGACCACCTCCTTTTATTTGGTCTGCGTCGCCAAGAATCAAGTTACTGTACACATAAATAGGCCACGGGCCTCGATTGACGTACTCCAACGCGCGTGCAAATTTGCACGAATATTTTCTCAACTTTTGCAAATCTAATTTTCCTGCCGTAGTAATCAATTTTTTGAAAGAGAGTGTTAACTTACCGTTCGACGTCCATTTTGCGGCTCCTTCTCTTCCCACCGTTCCATCGGGAAAAACAAACATTGACGCGTCGCGTCGTTCCCTTTCAAAATCGCCTCTCGGTTGTTTGTTGTATGCTTCGGTCTGAAAGGGAGACATTTTCACATACTCAAGTTTAAAATGTTCCATTGGCGAACGAATTTCACCTTTTTCAACCATAGAAGGAGTGCGACCCCCGCTCGTATCTTCCTTCAAGTAGCTCACCCTTCCTTTGACTTTCTCCGCCAAATCTTTCTTGAATTCGTCTAAATTAGAGTTCCACTTTAACATCTCCGATTTAGGGAGCATTAAATTTACAATCGACACTATATCTTTTGGACTGTTTACCATAGGAGTCCCCGAAAGAAGGATCACTTTTCGATTGGGAAGAGTTTGAAAAAGCAAGTTGATATTTTCGAGCTCTCTTTGTTTGGACGAGCTGACGTCGGTCAGAAGATGGTGAACTTCGTCTAAAATAAAAATAGTGTTGTCGAAAACTTCTATGGCCTTGGCCAAGTCCATCGCGTTTAACGCTTTGGCCAAGTCTCCAAAAGACATAAACTTGTAGTTACTTTTAATGTACGCATCGTCTTTGTCGGAATGCATTTTTTTCAGTTCGTTCGTAAAAACAGACTGAGGGTGCTCTTTGTTTCTTCCCACTACAATCACACGTCTCAGCTGAGCTGGTCTAGGGACTGTATCAACCGGAACGCTGAGCATTGAAGAACGTGAGGTTCCACTCCGTCCACGTGTGGATTTTGTCACTTTAATCTCAACCTTGTCGTTGGGCAACAGTTGTTTTATTTCAGCTTTTCCGCCCATAACGTTGTAGCGTCTGCCCACGTACACGCCTTTTTCATCATCCACCGTGTTGAGCGCATTTTCAGCAATTGCCAGCGCGCTTCGGGTTTTTCCGGTCCCCATTGCGTGGAAGAGCAAAACTTCGTTGAAATTGGTAAAGGGGCTGCCGTACCGTTGGACAATTTTTTGGTGCTTAGCCAGGGTATCGTCAGCTTTAGCGTCGTAAAATTCCTTTTTCAAGAAAATGTCAGTATTGAAGTCTTCATCTTTTATGTCCGGATAAGTTCCTGGTGTAATTGATGCCATTTATTAAAATGTAATAATTACTTAATTCAATTCAATCGGCTCGCCGATCTGCCTCCGGCCTCGAAATGTCGAATGGTAGTTAAAAAAATTAGTTTTCGAGTATAAAGTAAACAAATGGCCATTGTTCACAATCTCAAGGCTAATACGATTCACAAAGCTTTTATGTTGAACGCGTTCACCACGACTTTCATAGTAGTGATTTCGTTCTTGACAAAAGATATCATAGACACTAATTACAAGGATATTACCTTGAAAAAGTATGCTATAATCTCCGCAAGCACGTTGGTTGCGTGTTTGATAAGCTACTACTCAATGAACGCAGTGTTTGGTTACGGTGGGGGCATGCTCGACAGAACTTAATTAACTACTTAAATACTAAAAAAGGAAAATAAAATATGTGTGGAATTTTATTTTCTGAAAATCAACCAGTTTCCCCTGAAGTAGAAGCGTCTTGCAAATTGCTCAAGCCGCGTGGCCCCGACGGCGAAAAAATTGTGTACGACGGGGGCCATCTTTTCTCTTTTTCTAGATTAGCCATCAACGATTTAAGCGTCAACGGGATGCAACCTTTCGTCCGAGCCGACTTTGTGTTTATCTGCAACGGCGAAATATACAACTCCCCACACTTGCGAACTTTATGCCCTGAATGTTTTTTCCTCGGAAGTTCCGACTGCGAAGTTGTTCCTCATTTAATACACAAATACGGAATAGACGCCGCACTTCAATTGGTGCAGGGGGTTTTCGCTTTTGTATACTTTGACCGCGTGAAAAAGAGCTTTTACGTGGCCCGCGATGCAATTGGAGTCAAAAGTTTGTACTCCGGTCGAAACCTCTTTTCAACTAACATTTCGGTGTCTAGCGAGTTGAAAGCCCTTCATCCAATGTGCACAGAGGTTTCGATGTTTCCCGCTGCGCACTACTACGATTCAAAAACGGGAACCACTCGAAGATGGTGCGATATGAACTTCAACCCTCGAATTAGTGCCGGAATAAACAAGTATGCCGACTCAAAACTATATGGTCGAACAAGGGCGGCGGATATTATGCACAACATTAAAAGACTTTTGTACGATGCAGTGCGGGTCAGACTTGAGACTTCTGACCGCCAGGTCGGTTGTTTTTTGTCTGGAGGATTGGATTCAAGCCTAGTCGCCGCAATCGCGTCCGAAATCTACAAGAAAAAAGCCAAAGTCGAGGGCGAAGACGGTCGAGGCGGAAAAATAAAAACGTTTTCTGTTGGAATGGAGAATGCTACTGATTTGATTGCGGCGAGACAGGTGGCGGAGCACATTGGTTCAGAACACCACGAATTAATAGTAACCGAACGAGAAATGCTCGAAGCGGTTCCGCGTGTAATTCAAAGAATAGAGAGTTATGACACGACCACAGTCCGAGCGTCCACGGGAATGGTCCTTTTGAGCGATTATATCCGCGATAATTTTCCGACCACTGTGCTTTTTTCAGGAGAAGGCGCGGATGAGCTGTCGGGATCATACAAATACTTTGACAAGGCCCCGAACCCCCAGAGTATGCAAGATGAATCGGTTAGGCTTGTCAATGACCTTCAATATTTTGACGTGTTGAGATGCGATAAAAGCGTCAGCGGTTCGAGCCTTGAAGCACGAACGCCTTTTTTCGATATGAATTTTGTGAATTACTACATGCGGATCGATCCCAAGTTCAAGAGCAACAAGGTTATCGAAAAATTTTTACTGAGGGAAACATTTTCTCACACAAACCTTTTGCCCGAAAAACTCTTGTACCGACGGAAAGAGGCGTTTTCTGACGGTTGCTCCAGTATGGAAAAACCGTGGTTTAAAATTATTCAAGACCACTGTGAAGATTTGATCAGCGATAAAATGTTTGAGCAGGAAATCGAAAAATTCTCGCACATCAAGCCAGAATCGAAAGAGGCCCTGTGGTACAGACTGTGCTTTGAAAAATACTATCCCAAAAGAGGCGACATAGTGCCGTACTTGTGGCTCCCCAAATGGACAACTGAAAAAGACCCTTCGGCGCGGTTACTGGCCGACTGAGCACTCGCAAGTTGTTTTCACGCCCCTTGTTTTCCCAAAACTGAAACACGAATAAAAATATCACCCATTCCTCCTTTTGCCTCCGTGTAAGGCTTGGAGAGACGCGATTTATATTTTTCCATTAGCATATTGTGGTTTTTTTGCATTACACTCTCGGAAACATTTTCAACCGGAAAAAGCACTGCCACAATTAACCTTCCGCTTTTTGAGTACACACCATTTTTCGTACGCCCATCGTTGCCACATTCCAAACAATCAAAACTTTTTTTGAATTTTTGATTATCAGGACTTTCGTCGAGATTCGCGTAACCTGGACACGGATTTGCAATAGTCAATACTTTAAAATTGGTCTTTTTGTTGTTGTGCACGTGCGTGTAGTCCTCAACAACTGTGTTTGGTGAACCATCGGGCGATCCCGCCGTTTTGTCCTCTCTCATCAGATCGGCACAACACGGATCGCAGCATCGGTAATACTTTCCCCACACCGGATTTCCATCCACGTCTTTTATTTTGATGTAGTCAAAGTTTTTACGGCCATTCCGATCTTGGGGACTCACAACCGCGCCGCTCACTCCGCAGTACATTTGGTTGTAGGCGGAGAACTTATCCGCAGGCATATCCAAATCGACTAGGTATTTGAAAAAAGCGAATCCTCCCGAATTTCGACTCTTCCCGTTTTTAAAAACGATTGGGTACATATCTCTGAATTTTTTGAACATCTCGGCCCTTTCATTCAAGCCCAACTCTTTGGGCGTGGAAAACCCTTCCCGATTTCCGATCGAAAAAAATAGACTTCCTAGAGCTATTATAGCAATTAAAATTGCAACGATTATACAGTCACGATTCATTTATTTAAGGAATAAATTTGAGAAAATAAATGAATATAAAATTTACAAAAGAATACATCAGGTCATCGGTGAACACTTTTAAAAATAATGAGTATAGGATCAGCGATGGACTTGAATATAGTCACATTCGCGCAAGTTATATGAAAAAAACGAAAGATTCATTGAGTCTTCAAAGCAGAAGCCCCACATTTGAAGCATTGGTTAATAATGTGGCTGAGTACATAAAAAATAAAAACTTTTGTCCCGTCCCAGACGACTGTCTAGCGATCCATTTGCGGTTGGGCGATTTTGTATTTCTAAAAAATAAAGGTGAATATATCGCCCTTTTAGAATCGGTTAAAAAAAAAATAGACGAAAATCCAAGCTTGAGATCGATAGTCGTCATAACTGCCTTCAACTTTGACCCAAATTATCCTTTCACGTACGACGAAAATAAACTCGAAATCAGTATAGATATCCTTCACGCATTTATAAAAGGTTTACCTCTTCCCGTTCTATTGCAATCATCAACACCCGACGAAGACTTCTGTAAGTTGGCAACCGCCCAACATTTGTTGATATCATTTGGGGGATATGCAAAATTGGCTAGACGTGTGAAGGGTGCACTCGCACCTCGCTCTGATGATTCATCAAACTCTACAATAGTTTGAGAGCTGGCGAAACGCCACACTTTTGTGTTTGTTGAAGAGCTTTGAAGTCTTTGTCTTCACCAACCCATCTGCAGTGGAGTACACAACCTTTTTTATTCCGTACTTCTTCAACATTTTCACGCAGTGATGACAAGGCTTTGACTCAGCAAACTGACCCGTTTTTTTTGACACCCGCCCAACGTAGAGGGTGTATTTTTTAGTTTTTCTGTGTATATCATAGTACACAGTACTTTTTTTTGGTGGTTTTCAGAACTCGCTTCATCAGATCCCTCAGAACCGCCATTTCGGCGTGAAGAGAGCACGTCAAAATATTTTGGTTCGACACCGCAAATTTTGAACGGATCGTGTTGTGATTCACGATGACGGGACGTTTTGAGTTTTTGGTCAAAATTGCGCCGTGTTTTTGCATTTGGGACGACTTTTTTGTTTCGGCGTGGAGCTTCTTTTGCAGAGACATTTTTCTTTTAAAAAATCCAGTTTTTCAAACCATTTTTTAAAAGAGAAGGGGTGACACCCGTAGAGAATATAATTTGAAAAACATTATTAATTAATTTATTGGTACATTTTGTATCGTTTGCGATGCGGATAAAACTCAGGGGGGTATTTCATAGGACCTCCCATTTCAGGAGGTCTATTTCTACCATCTCTCTCTAAGAAAACGCCTTCTCTAGGTTCACCCCCTTCTCTAGGTTCACCACCTTCTCTAGGTTTACCCCCTTCTCTAGGTTCACCCTGCCAGATGTTTTGGGTTGTCCCACTCATGTCGGATTGGTCTACCTTACGTGTAGAAGAAGACACAAATTTGCAAATCAATAGAGCCCCAAGCAAAGTAAGTGCTGCGATCACAATGACAACAATCAAAGTATTATTATTTTTCTTTTTTTTCATTATTTATTTATGTAAAATATTTATATAAATTTACGTTTATAAGCGGCAGCCCTTTTCGCCATTATTACATGTTGTTTCGTCGCAGCTGAGCATATCCGTTTCACAAAATCCAAACCAATCGGTTTCGCAATTATGGTAACCGTGTTCGCCCTCAACTTTTCCGCTCTCATATTGGGCATCCAAGTCTCGTTTAGCATAGTCTGAACCGGATCGCCCTTGTGAATCATATTTATTTTTGTAAGAATTGTCGCTTTGCCTGGAGTCCCAGTAGTTTTTTACCCACGCAATATTGCACATTGATCCTCCTGGCAGATCTGAACAAGAATTTACCTCTCTTTTACATTTTCTAGTACTAGGAGTAGGTGGTGGCGGATTTGTTGGCTGATTTTCAACACAGGCTCTAGTATAGTAATTTTGAGGTGGCATCACGTATCTCCAATGACTACATTGAGAAGTACAATCAGCATCGGTAGTAACCGGCGTTTCTGCAATCTCCTTCAGTCTTCTCCATCCCGACGCTCCACCACTCGGTCTTTCGTAAGTGAGTTGAGGAGGTCCACCAGCTGGCATTCCAGATCGCAAAGCCTGCAAAAAGCGGAACAGATCAAGCTCAAGAATAGCTTGTTGCGGTGCGGTAAGGGTGACCTCCACGCCAGTTGCGCCGTAAGGTCCTTGTCCTTCTCCCTCTCCTGTCGTTGTATCGTGAGCGGTGAATTCTGCTACTGTAGCGGGAGGAACAATAAAAGTGGTAGGTTCTACATTTTGAGCAACAGCATCGTCAAGCCTAGCAGGGTTTACCTGTCTAATTTGATCAAGCAAACCTAAAGTCTCTGGGTCTCCTGGTGTGGTTCCCGCTGTGCCGATATTTCCATTTCCATCACGCTGCGCGGTAGGTATCAATTGTCCCGCATATGTAAAATAAGCCATAGGATATCTGCGAACCGCGTCCAAGAATGCTTCCCTAAACGCTTCCCATACGTTCCACGCAATGCCGGTCGATCTATTCAGTTGTTGCGTGAAATTACGATTTGTAAACATATCAAAGTTCACAAAAGGTTGATCAACGCCTCCAGCTATATCTAGGTAAGCCCGACCCGCATCAGTGACTTGTAAATTTTGACTCGCATATGGACTTGCAACATTAGCATCCCAAATAGAATTAACAAGATTGGACCATCTCCCAGTAAAACGCGCGTTGGGGGTGAGAGGGTCCCGAATTGTAGGTCTTGTGTATGAGCCGCCAATTTCGAATGGCTCGCCGGCCGCATCCGCAGGAGCCATTATTTGCAAATTGCTTCCAAATACAAACAAAATAAATCGAAGAGGGACGTCACGAGCAAGCAACCAAAATGCTAAATTTACATAAGGGTTAGTGACAACAACCGTGCACATTTGATCTGGTCTTAGAGAACTAGATCCACGGCGTGGATCTCGCCCGCCTCCTCCACTCGCACCACCTCCTCCCGGATCGCTTCCTTTACCAAATCTATTACGAATAGAACCCATCATCAGCGCTCTTCTCAGTTCAGTTTTAGGTTTGTTACCCAACGGCGCAACACTTTTTGAAATACAACCCTGTTGTTGAGCTTGCAATGCTCGCCCTCTAGTTTTAGGAAGCTCCATTTTACATTCTGATTCCTCGTAAATATTTTCTGGAATGCAACAATTGCTGACAAGTATAGGTGTAGTATAGTCTGTGCCATCTCCACCATCGATTATGCCGCCGTGTCCGTCAGATCTATTTCGAGTGAGTGGTTTGACAACATACCCGGTTCCTCTGAAATGCCCATCTGGACAAGGTTCTCCGAGAGGTGGCGCAAGAGCATATTCTGAGTCTTCCCTGCTTTCCAAGTCGGACCCTGAAGAAGCAACAAGGGTGCACTGAGGCAAACATCTTCCAGCGGAAGTGTAATTGATGTCTTGCATCCATATACAATCCGTGGTTTCGGCCACGCAATTTGTCCCGTCCAATCTACACCCCGAAACTGTAGTACAAGTATCTGCGTTCATTGCCCCACATTCGGCGTCCGTGCGACCGTACCCTTTACAATCGAATCGATTAGTGTGTGATCTACATTCTGTGCTCCCCGTGCACGTTCCGGCATCCACAGTTTCATCGATTCCCAACGCAGGAATTCCAATGCCTTTGGTTGCATCATTCAAAACCCCTCCAGGATAGTCGGCTGGTTCTCCAGGAGCAACACAGTCGAATCCAGCGGGCAAATCGGAAACTCCCCCGTCAAAACCTGTAACCGCTGGTCCACTGGTACAATTCAGCTCAGGGTTATTTTCACAAACCAAGCAATATTTTGGAGGGCAAAACATTTTTCTATCGGCCGTTGGTACGTCGCCGTCTTTAAAAACTGCTTCTCCCTCGGCGTCAACCTTGATCGGAACCGTCTCGCCATTTTTGTTCAAAGCATTAATAGTAGCTGGGCAAGCAAGGGGACCAGATTCTGGGTAAGGAAGCACAAAGGGGTCGACCGCACTTTCGTCCGTATACTTTGGTTTTGAGCACATATTATGCGCCGCTAAACTCAGAGCCTCTACTTTGTCAGCTTGCGTAATTCCTGCGAATTTTGTATTATTATTTAGAAAATTTACATCACAATTGTTATTCAAAATTTGGCTATTCACATCTCGCGCTTCGTCCGGTGGTTGATTCATTATCGCATACAGGGTACTTCGCGGATATCCATGGGTTTTGGCACCCTGAGTCAGTCGGTCTACACATCCGTGACAGTCACTCTTGCAAATACATTCTTGAAATTGCCTTGCCAATGGCAAACTTTGAGCACAGTTATAGAGTTTTTGTTGAAATTCATCGTTTTGGTAAGGCGTTGTTTCTTTTTGCCATATTTCGGGTAAATCACCCTCTCCTACCTGCCTAGTATCAGCTTCTTCTACGGCTCTCAATTCTCTCTGTACACCCCCCTGTAGTTGAATATTTCGACTATATTTATGAAACAAAGCGGCTATCAAAGTCCACAAATAGAGAACATTATTGTAATTTGGCGGGTTTGCCGGTCCGGGAATCAGAGCGGGCATAAATCCCCTCAACAGCGGAAGTGGAACATTTGTGAAAATATCACCAATTATTGCTTGCATATCATACGTATTATCTCCGCAACTTGGATGGTACGAGCAAATATCGGGTCTAGCAGGTACATTTACAGGCCAACCAATTGGCGGTCCATTAAGCGTCATGTTTGCATCTTCCCTTCCAGCAACAACTCGGACATCGCATACGGGAACAGTTTTTCCAATAAATGGATCACCTCTACCTGTCCTTACGTAGGCGCAATTATCTGCATCACCTACTTTTCTCGGATAAAATCCACTTCGCCCGTTTTGCGAATTCCACTTTGTTAATCTAGGCGGCGAGAGAATTTTGACAATAGTATAATTTTGAATGTTTCTTCCACAAGGGTTGATGCCACCACCAAATCCAAGTCCACGGTCCTCGTCATAACAGTTCATAGATTGAAACCACTGAAAAGATACCAACTCATTAATCATCTCTTGCGTGTACGCGGTAACTCCGGTTCCAAAAGGATTAACGCCATTCACATCTCTTAAGGCTGGATTTATTGCGGCCCCTACAGCAAATTCATTCATATTCTCCACACCCCCAGCTTGACCGAGAATAATATTGCCCGGAATTATTTTTCCTCTGTAAAAAAAAGCATAATCATTGGCACCCGGATGATTAGATTCCGCTCCCTGCAAGAGATCTCCCCATAAACCGGCAACCTGGTTAGATTGTAGAAAAGCGTCGCACTGCTGTTGGCTAGCAGGTGCACATTGATTAACAATCATATTCCTTTGAGGTGCCCCATTGTTTTGATTTCCTTGTAACCAATTTACTACGTTTTGCATTGTGTAGTTTAATTTTATTTATATTAATAATTAAAATTAAACTAATTAGCTACTCTGACTATCATGATAATAGGCCAAATTCATTTGCCGCTTTTGTAAACTCAAGAAGCTTCTCAGAATCGACAAGGGTGATGACCCCCTCACCTACTACCGGGTGCAGAGCAAGCTCAAGCCTCACTTCCCGCGCGCCTAAGTAATTATATTATTATAATATAATTCATTCATATAGGAAAGATGTGAAATCGGCATTAAACCGAAGAAGGCCCCTTTTTTCGAGCGTTTTTAAACAATTCAAATTTATCCATCCTCCGCCCGTAGAGTCAAACTTGTCAATGATCGAAACCTTTGATTCAGGCGCGCCGCTCACCTCGAAATAAAAACCGTGCTTCAGCCTCTTTGCTTTCCCCATTTTCCAAATTTCATCAACATTTATTTTAATACCAGTTTCCTCAAAAAGTTCCCGAACCGCGCACTCTTCTAAAGATTCATTTTTTTCCACTGTTCCTTTCGGGGCTCCCCACAGCCGTCCTCTTGATTGTACAACCAAAATTTTTCCGCTCTTGGAGTACATAAGCATTCCACTTTTGGTGCAGTAATTTTTGTACTTTTTTTCAGGTGACTTGTACTCTTTTATCTTTTTTAAAATGCAGTTACATTGCTTTCCGCAACTCAACTGAAGTAAACCGTTTCCGTCGTCGACCCATTTTTTACCGGAAGAAAGTTCGCCTTTTTTCTCGAATGTATCCATATTATCTAATTATAACATTTAATTATTTAAATGGCGGCGAAGGCTCCGCACTCCCCTAACGTCTGGGTGTTTATGAATCAAGAACCAGAAATCGGAAATCTGATTAAAGACAGATGGCGATTCTGGACAATACCAGACAAGGAAGGAAAGCTTGCGAAAGCGAGAAATTTGTTAAAAAGAACAAAGCGCTTTATATATTCTTAAGAGTCTGTGTATACATATCTAGCCTGGATGTAAATGCGAGGTTGAACCGCGCATGATATTTAATTAATCAAGATCATAATGAAAATTCGGTCTCGTATCTTTCCAAGGAAGGAGGTTCCGTAGCATCGTGGAGATTGAGCGGTCGCCCCCTTCCGCTTCGGCCTCCGCCTCCTCGGCTGACTCGTGCTGCAGGGTGACCGCATGCCTCGCGAGCACGTGGACAGATTCTCGTAATCTGTCGTTTTCGACACAAGCTTTGTTTAGTTTCACGGTGAGTTGTGAAACCTGATTACTTAGTTCAGTATTTTTTATATTCAGCAACCTCACTTCTTGAAGTGAATTTTCTGAAAGTTTTGAACTATCTTCATCGCTTGTCAGTAAACTCAACCACTTATTGTGGGTCGACCCCTTTCGATGGGCTTTAAAACCGCAGTTTGTGGTAAAAATTGTACCCCTTTTGCTGCATGGACAGACTAATCCGCGGGGAAATAAAAATCGGAATTCGACAGCAGAACTAGGTGTTGCTTTACCGTCGTAAATTTCGGGGCGATGCATTAACTCCATCTTTATTGTTAATTTACGAAGCTCGTAGAATTAAATCATTTTTATTTTAGTCTCTATATGAGCGATCCACTAAATTGATCTCGAACAATGCTTCGGATATCTCCCAACAGAATATGAGCTCCTACATCGTCATTTTCCGAATTCGAAGCTGACAGTCGTCTAAATCTGTTTCGAATTCGGCGGGACGTCGGCGGGGGCGGACTCGTGGGCTCGATGCCGTGGTTTTCGGATGTGTGGTTTTCGTTTCGAAACTCTCGGGCCCACTGCATTGCGGTGTCCGAAAAATAAACGGTGCATTCCTTGGGCGTGCAATTAATTTTGTACACATTATTTTTTTCAAACAGTAATTTCGTCAAAGGCTGAATGCATATTTCGATGTCCCTCACAAGTCCTTCCTCCGACAAAGTTATAAAACTTTTTCCCGCCAAGCACTCTTTAAAAAAAAGCGGAATTATTTGAGAGTACACCTTTTGAGCTTTTCGCTTTTGAGAGTCAAACGCAACCTGTGAAAGATCTATTCTTGAATAATCGACCTTAGTTTTATTTTTTTCAGCGTCTGCCTCTTTTTCAATAATTTTCTCTTCAAGTTCTTTGTAGTGAAAAGGATACATTGTGCGGCATAATGTGTCCAACGCCAGATTCGGAGGTCTGAGGTTCCAAGGAATAGAGGTGACGCTTCGGCACATAGGACACTTAAACGATGGACACTCAAAAGTTTTTCGCTCTGTGTTCCTGTCTATGTTGTAATGGCAGCGTAGACAAAAGGTATGTCCGCATTCAAAAAAAGCCGGTTTTCTGTATAAATTTGTGCACACTGTACATTTGAGCTCCTCCATAAGAGGTACTTCTTCATCGGTTTTAGAAGACATTTATGAAGAAGCAACCTTGTTTTAAATATACACTATGGTTTTAGAAGATGATTGTATGTCGCTCCTCGTTGTTCCAAGCTTTGTCATTGCAGCGCTTTGCGCTACGCAAAATTTAACTACACCAACTATTGCTCTATTCAGTGTTGGCGTTTTGGGGATAATCAGTTCTTGTTCTATAACACTCTTGAAAGAAATGGAAAAAAAAAGGTTTCAATTCTTTTTGGAAAAACGCGAAACTGTCAAATCCTAAAAATGATTTTTTTTTTTTTAATTTAAAAAAAAATACAAACACAGACGAAAACGTCAAAATGATTTACCCCAAGACTTCAAAAAACGCAAAACGCGACGAGCGCCGACGCGAAAACAACAAGTCCGGGCGCGTTCGAATCAGCCCCAGAATGAAGAAAAAGTACAAAAAGCACACGACTAAGAAAAAGAGAAAGTCTAACTCGGTCAAAGAGCAAACGTGCGATGTTACTCCGACTAGGAAGGATACGAAGCGTGTTACGCGTTACCAGAACAAGGCGGCAACCAAAATCCAAGCGGTTGTCCGCGGCCGCATCGCGCGTCTTGTTTTCCGCGAGATTAGGCTCGAGGATATTCGCTTCAACCTCTTTACAACCGCAAGTTTGAATCTCGCGTTTCGCGTCGGGGGGCTGCTTCAGGCCGTCGACACGTTTTACAACTTTGTGTCGAATCCACACTGCAAAACGGTTAACGCCTGGATGCTCCGTCCCACGTTCGAGCGCTACAACACCGTGCTCAAAAACCTTCTAACCGAAAGTAAGGCCACTGAAAAGCGCATTTACTCAAGCGGCGTTGATCTCGGAACCGATACCCTGATCAAGTTCTACGAGGCAAAGGATCAAATCTGCGATATGTTGATCAGTATGCACAAGTGCTGGATTTTCCTCGAGCACTCTCCTCCTCCTCGCTGCGACGGAACCTTCCGGCCCGGAGTCACGAGGCCGTCTCTGCGTCGCCAGATTGCCAGTAATGTTGAACCGTATCCGTATTTTGGAATGTGAGTGGTAATTGAAAGAGTGGGCAAGGGCGATTTAAAATAAAAGATTTTTCAAAATAATAATTGTTTTCAAAGAGTGCTCTTTGAAAATCTTCTTTCTTTACTCCGTGAGCCGTCGGAGACGGTGTTTATCTCTTTTTTATAATCGGCAAATCAGTCGGCACATTTACTATTTCCTTCAGATCATCTTTTGTGTATCCAAACGTCAGGTACCACTCATCACCTTTTTTATCCTCCAATACTTGTAATTCAGATTCATCGAGAAACGACGGGTGATAACCATTGTTCACTCGCAGAAGAAGTTCCTTGCACCGATTGTCAAGCATTATTTCAAGATCATCGCCCGTAAAATCAATATTTCCATACATATGTTCTCCCATTTTAGCATAACGATCTAGAGTTTCCTGATCGGCGCTGTCTCGAACACTCATTATAGCGGGATCATTGAACATATTGTAAGGTTCCGGAGCCGTGACTCTTTCCTCTTTACTCTCGCCGTCGTCATACGCCTTTGCTATTTGTAAATTACTCATTTTACTTTAGTATTATTCTTTTTAAGCTTCATTTTAAACAAAATAAAAATAAAAGTAAAGATGACAGGTTTGAACAAGAAAACTGCAGCTCAATTAAGAGGGTTAATGAACGCCTCTACTAATTCTGGAAAAACGGTCGGCGCTTTTAAAGTCGGCGATTTAGTGAGAAGCAAAAAAAACGGCGAAAAAGGAGTAGTATTTGATGCTTCTTCGACCGGCGGGCGGTTGAAAATAAAACCCTGGTTTACAAATGGTTTCGTTGGAAGAATGCAAAAAATGGAAAATTTTGAAAGAGTCGCTTCGGGAGAAGGTTATTCGCTCGTCATTGAAAACGATGCTGAACGAAAATTCAGATTTGATGCCAACGGAGAAGGCCAACCGAATAGTTTAAACCAAAACAGCGATGTTCAAAAAAATGAATGCTTCAAAAAAGACGGTTCGGCGTATACGCGCAAATGCGACGGATACACCAAAAATCGAGACACTCCTTGCGAGTGGGACTCGAACGAAAAAAAGTGTTATGAAAAGGCGCTTCCGGCCGATGTTGCCGGCGAAGAAAAAGAAGAAAAAGAAGGTGGAAACATTCAGTGCAAAGGATTAAATAAAAACCCCGGGGGAAAAAAAGCAGTATGCGAAGAACAAAAAGACTGCGAGTGGGTAAAAGGCCAGGGATGCAAAGACAAAGAAAATGCCCCTAGCGAAAGCGGAAGTGAAAGCGAAAGCGGAAGTGAAAGCGAAAGCGAAAGTGAAAGCGAAAGCGAAAGTGAAAGCGAAAGCGGAAGTGAAAGCGAAAGCGGAGGTGATGGAGAGAGTAAAATAATGGAAGAGTTTGAAGAGGTGGAAATCGACGATGGAGAGAGCGAAATAATGGAAGAGTTTGAAGAGGTGGAAATCGACGATGGAGAGAGCAAAATAATGGATGCGTTTGAAGAGGTGGAAATCGACGATGGAGAGAGCGAAATAATGGAAGAGTTTGAAGAGGTGGAAATCGACGAAAAAGTAAGTGTTCCGTTATCTTCATTTGAGGAAGTTGTGATGAAACTGACACCAATTGGAGCTTTGCTCAACCTAGACACAGACGCAGATCAGGGGGCAAGCGAGGCAAAACAACTTATTTTTAATTTTTTCAATTAATTTCTCTTTTCAATTTAAAATATATAGGTCTATAATAATAATAATATGCCAAAAAGATCCCCAAAACAGTGTGATAAATGCGGCAAATCAATTTCCTATGCAGGGTTTAGTAGACATTACAAAAATTGTACAAGTAAATCAGATGGCAAAACCGTCCGACTACGGAGCCACATCAGAGAGAGCCAAACCACTTCGTTGGAGAATCCCGATCCACATTCGAGGGCGGAGCCACATTCGAGTGAAAGTGTGTGGTCTAGAGCAGACGCTCCTTCTATATTTGAAAAAAAATGGTCTGAGTCCGGTTATAAATTACCGGACATCAATTCTTTTAAAAGGCTTCAGAGTTGCACCTCGGATTTGGAAAAATTAGAATGGTTAGTTGTCCAGTTTTACAAAGAGCGAGTTAGCCTTTTTTCTCAAGATCACCCGATCGACGCATTAACACAGTTGAAAGAAAAGTCGAAAAGGGATGATGAGCTTCTAAAATGTATTTTTGATTCGTTTGGAATAAAAAAGTATAAACCTTTGTTGTACAAAACCACCCGCGGATCGTTGGAAATACGTTTGTTAAAAAAAATATCGAGCGCGGAGAGAGTGGGTGTAAGCTATCTTGATTTTTCGTACGATATGGAAATAGAGCATTTGAATAAAATGTTGAATTTTGATGAAAAAGTAAACGCCTCAAACGGGTGGGATCCTACTGTATTTTCGTCTTGCTTTTATCCGACCTACGTTGCGATGCTCGGTTTGCCTTACATTTTAAAAAAGGCAATTTACAAACATGAACCAGTGCTGCTCTTCGATCTTTCAAAAAATACAAAGTGCGACGATGAGTATGCCTTTTATCATCTCCTTCCTAAAAAGGACTTTAGACAAATAGACGTGTGGCATTCAGATTCTTCTCTAAAACATTTGATCGATACTGTTTTGTACAAGTTGAACGATCCGCATGCCAGCATAAAAAACGAATTTTCCGAAATAATGGACGAAGCATTTTTTAAAATGAAGATGCCGCACAACAAGAAGGAGTACAAAAAATGGTTTGACATGTGTTTCAACAACGACGACAAACCAGCGTTTTCGCTTGAGCTCTTTTACTTGTTCGAAGCATATTGGATTTGCACAGAAAAAAATTTAAGAGACGAGTTGGTGATTTTTGATTATGTCCGAGACATAGCGGCGGCCGCGCTGGAAAAGGATTTGACCGAAAAATTACAATACTTTGTCCATCCCTTGGTGGCTCCTCCAAAGGAAGTGAAACGAAAGAAAAAAAAAAGAAAGTCGGCGGGCGAATTGATTGTTTCTCCTATAGGAAAAAGAACTTTTCAAGACTTGTTTAATGTCAACTTCGACGTAAACGAAAAATTTGCGTGGTTTGTCGAATTATGGAGAGTTATGGTCAACGACAAAAAATTGAAAACGTGTGTGCGGTTTGGACTTTAATCCGAGGGCGAAGCCTAAATCCGAGGGCGAAGCCTAATTGGCGTACATTGCTAAAATCAAACCTCCGATGACCGAAAGATTTGAAGTTAAACCAAGCAGTTTAGTGGGCCCCGGCCAAATCTTGAACAGAAGCGTTACTAAAACTGTAAATACTATAAGAGCTTGCAGTGCAAGATTTTTGTATCTTGCTGCTGCCGAAACATTGAAGACGGCTAATATTACAACGAGCGACGCAACTACTTCCAGAGCGCCCGCTCCAAAACTTAGAACACGCGCTGGCGTTTCAGACAATCCCAGGCGCATTATTTTTTTGTGCTCGTTTTTCCCCAAAGAAACGACTTTTTTTGTCCCACTGTACAAAAACATAACGACCAGGAGAATTTCAGCTACGGATATCCAGTTCATTTAATTGTATGCTTTTTATTATTCTTAAATAAATGACTTCACAACTCAATAAACAATCTGGATTTGCCCCCGTTTCAAAATTTGTATCTGGTCAGGATGCCAAGAAAAAGGGCGGTCAGCCTAATTTTTTAGAAACACTAAAAGGTAATCCGTGATAAAAATGATTTTATTTTGGAATTTTAAAATAAAACAACTATGTATGCCTCCGGCCTCAAATTCGATTTTGAAACGAAACGCCTCAGGGCAATTTTCAAAAAAGAATTATCTTTGAGAAAAAAGAAGAATCCACATTTTGCAGAGGCGTATAATGACATTGTTGATTTGATTGGAGACCCTTTGAATTGGCCAGAGTCAATTTGCTGCGTCAAATACACCAAAAACGGTATCAAAAGACACGCGGAAAAAGATGAAGATTTTAGACGTCTTTTTATTTCGAAAAAGTTAAAGCACGGGTATCGGTTCAAACTAACTATTTTTCTTTTGGGGAATGGTATTCCTAGTTATATGATAAAAAAATACTACAAAGAAAATGGGAGTTTGCGGGATGACTCTGCTAGAAGATCAGTGAAAAATATACTTGAAAGGTACGAAAGACTTTCCGTGGATTCGGCCCGCACAACTCTCGAATGTTTGACTACTCGCAAGTGGACTACCTTTGA
>Ga0307488_10000222_pt1 | contig 44007 bp, 29 predicted proteins | sample SB02metaG_FD_202248 | JGI IMG/M metagenome (GOLD analysis project Ga0307488, IMG submission 202248) | Sea-ice brine microbial communities from Beaufort Sea near Barrow, Alaska, United States - SB 0.2 | ecosystem: Environmental > Aquatic > Marine > Coastal | place: USA: Alaska | collected... | reverse complement strand
ATTGTTAAGGGCGGTGATTACACAGTAGAAGAAATTGTAGGACATGACCTAGCACCTGTGCATATTATTGCCACAGTTGAAGGTCACAGTACAACTAAAATTATAGAGGCAAGCAAATGAAAATATTGATTACAGGACACAACGGATTTATTGGTAAAAATATTGCACATTATCTGCAACGCCAAGGACACGAAGTAGAAGGTTGGGAATGGCAACCTGGAATTCTTCCCAGTACAGAAGGGTACGATTGGTGCATTCATTTAGGTGCTATTAGCAGTACAACATATACAGACGTAAATCAAATACTAGAACAGAATTTTGAGTTTAGCGTGAGACTTGCACAGATTTGTGAAAACTTTGGAACTAATTTTCAGTATGCGTCGAGCGCAAGTGTATATGGACCAACAACACATTTTACAGAAGATCAGCCGTTGCAACCACAAAGTCCGTATGCTTGGAGCAAGTATCTATTTGATAGATTTATTAATCAGTTTATCGATGAGTTTCAAATTAAAATTCAGGGGTTTCGTTATTTTAATGTGTATGGCCTTGGTGAAGATCATAAAGGCAATCAAGCAAGTCCGTATACTAAGTTCACAAAACAAGCAAAAGAAGATGGTGTAATTGTATTATTTGAAGACAGCGAAAATTACAAAAGAGATTTTATATGTGTAGAAGATATTTGTAAACTACATGAAAAAATGTTGACTACAGATACTAACGGTATTTTTAATGTAGGAACAGGCACTGCTACAAGTTTTGAAACAGTAGCCAATGCTATTGCTAAAAAACATAATGCAGCAATACAGTGCGTGCCTATGCCAGAAAATCTCAAAGCTCAATATCAAAAGTATACCTGTGCTAATTTAGACAAATTGAATTCTGTTGTAGATATGCAATGGACATCAATAGAGGATTACATAAATGGAATTGTATAACGTATTATTACCATTTGGTCCATCTATATATCATTCAGTTGCAGACAGTCACGAACAGAGTCTTCTTAACGCAATAGCCGAATCAACCACACGAAGTAATATTAGTAAAGGTAAAGATTTAGCCGGTAATATTAAAACACAGTTAACCGTTAGCTATAATGAAATACAACAATTAAGTTTTTTAAGATTTATAAATAGTCATATTAAAAATTATGTAAAAGAGCGGATGATACGGGTTCAACAAAATACTATTGTAAATAATGTTGATCCTACTGTTAATGCCGTACAATATGATTTAGGGTCAGGGCCTTGGATAAACTATCAGCGACAACACGAATTTAATCCCGTGCATAAACATGCAGGAGCATTAAGTGGAATTTGTATGATAAATGTTCCTATTGAGATAGCCGGCGAAGTTAATAGTGTTCCGATTGATTCAAATATGAGATGTTCGGGTCAATTAGAATTCCAAAACAATAATCATACACATAAAATTATTCCTAAAACAGGAGATATATTCTTGTTTGATGCTGATTTACAACACCAAGTATATCCGTTTTCAAGTGACGTTGTACGTATTACAATGAGCTTTAACGTATATAATCTTACATACAATTAATAAAGGATTTTAAAATGACAACACGACTAGAAGGTTTTGTTAAAAAAGGTTGGGGCTACGAGCTTATTTGGGCCACTAACGAACATTACTGTGGTAAGATTATGGTATTCGAAAAAGTTGGTGCAAAATTTAGCATGCACTTTCATAGAGAAAAAGACGAAACTTGGTTTGTTAATGCAGGTAGATTTAAATTACGGTATATTGATACTGCTACTGCAACACTAATTGAAAAAGAACTTGTAGAGGGCGATACTTGGCGCAATCCTCCATTAATGCCGCATCAATTAGAAGCACTAGATGCAAATTCTAGTATTACTGAAGTTAGCACGCCTGATAGTGTTGAAGATAACTATCGTATTATTCCAGGTGATAGTCAATCAAATAAGGAACAATCGTAATGACAAATATATACTGGGGTCAGGGCGATGCGCCTGGTGCTATTAAAGTTGCAAATAAATGTGTAATTGGATTAGACCGAGACGGTGTAATTAATAGAGACTTAGGTACATATGTAACTCGTCCACAAGACTTTGACCCGCTACCTAATAGCTTAGAAGCAGTTGCAATGATTAGAGCTAAAGGCCATAAGATCGCAATTATAACTAATCAAGGCGGCATTGAAAAGGGATTAATGACAAGTGAAGATGTTGAAGAAGTGCATCGCTATATGTTTGACTTATTAGGACGGGCAGGGTGTCCAAATATTGATGCATTGTACTACAGTACAAGCAGTCGAAAAGAAGACATGTATGCTAAACCAAATACCGGAATGTTTAAGCGATGCGAAAAAGAAGTGCCCTTTATTAAATTTAATCAAGGATACTATGTTGGTGATAAGATATCTGATCTAAAGGCTGCGGTAAAAATGGGTGCAAGACCAGTACTTGTAAGAACAGGTTACGGGCTAGAAACTGAAAAAGAATTAAAGAAATTTACTTACAGAACATTGCAAAAACAAACATACATTTTTGATGACTTATGGGAATTTGCACAGGCTTTATAATCTCCTGTGCAAATCTTTTTATTACGCTTGCGCTTCGCCCCATTTTAGAATGATGTTGGCGTTAAGTGCAGCACCACTAATCTTATAAACGTTAATTGCTAGAACATCAGGTCCATTTGGAAATGTACCTCTACCGCCTAATGCAGTATTAGTAAGTTCTTTCAACTGTGACAAGTCAAGTGTAGAACGTTCACCTGGGACCGCAATGAACGAGAATACAGTTTCACCTGGTTGTGCATAAGCAGGTTCAATAAATCCAAATACAACACTTTGTCCTGATGATATTGAAAGTATAGAAGTTTGGTTAAAGATTACCTCGTAAAATTCATTAGCACCTAGTGTTCTTGGTATTACACTCGATACCGCAGTACCAGCTGGAAATTTAGTATCTGTAGTTGAAACTTCTGTACCTGGGGCAGCACCTGTTGCGTCCCATACTGCTTTACTAAATAATAATCTGTTAGTAAATCCAGTATAAGCATTCTGTCTAAAGAACACACCGGGTGTACCTGTCCAACTAGTTGCTCGTCTAGTTTGGCCAGTAGTACTTCTAAAATCAATAGAAGTATTTGAACCATTAGTTCTAATACCAGTTATACGGTATGTTCCTTGACTTCCGCCAGTATAAACATTGCCGGGATTAACAGAGTAAATATCAACACCAGTATAAGCAGGTCCTACGCCATTATATACACTTGTTAATATATCAATAGGCGAACTGTTTTCGCTAGTACCACTTACAAGCGGTGTGTAAGTACCTGTAGTAATATCACCCGAAACTACTGCACTTACAGTTACTTCTGATCCGCCAGCACTCCATTGAATCGCTCCGCCAGGAGCAATTTGTGCAAAACTCGGCTGGCCGCCTTGAGCAACCCCGCCTAGACCTGACCAACTAACTGATCCCGGATCAATAGGATAGTTTTGCGGATTAAGAACGCCTTGGACAACAAGTCCGCCGGTGCCTGCGTCTGATGTAATTTCAAGACCTTGTAATAGTAACTGCGCACGGTTTAGTAGTTCTCTTTCACCTAGGTCTCCAACAATAGCGTTTGAAACACTAGGCGCTAATCTAATCATGAGTGCTGTATTTTTAGTAGTAGTAACTGCAACACCTGTCGCAGCGTATGAGAAAATGTAACCGCGATCTTCATCAAATCCGCCGTCTGTTAGGAACGCACTACCCCAGTGACTAATTAACGGAGTAATAGTTTGTGATATTAATATTACACCAGTTTTGGCACTGTGAGATGTTGCTGCACCGGCAGTATATGTACGTTCTGAACCTGCTTGGAAATTAGTAAAATCTGCATCTCTAATACAGCCGGTTAGTGCATTTCCTGTACGTCCAGTAAATTGAATAATTTCATTGTCAATATAAACTATGCCGCTATGTGGAAAGAAACTACCATCAACTAACGGAACAGTTGTTTGATCAAATGTCATATCTTCAGCTAGTTGTCCCGGAGGACCTTCGTTAGTAACTTCGTAACGTACAGGCAAGTTTCCTGAGCGCATAAACGCTTCTGTGTTAACGTTACTATTACGCATTCTGTGACAAAATACAAAGTCGCCGGAGCTTCCACGTAACATAAAATCAATAAAGCCTGCACCATACCAGCTATATTGAATACCAATCATTTGCATTTTAGCAATATCAATATCGTAGCCGCTTGGTCCAGTGCCGTCTAATCGGTCTAAGTTAAAATCTTCTTGTTTAACTTTTTTATCCACTACTAAGTTTATTTTTGTTCCAGTAATATCAACAACGCCGCGCCAATCTGGTGTTATAGTCATTTGAGTGTCACTAATTACGTGACTTACTACATGGGTCATACCTTTAATAACAATTCTATCTCCGGCCTTAACTTGATCTCTAAATCTAGTATCTGATCCTGTTACAAGATTGTTGTCTACTTTTAGAGAAATATTACCAGCTATTTGCTTAGTACCGGTACGTTGATTTGCACTAATATTAGTACCGTCATACTCCCAGAAAATACCATTCTGATCGTCAAATATGCCTGAGCGGACTGTTGCGCCATGCCACGCTACAACACTCATTTGTGAGCCAAACCCTAATGCAGCGTTTGTAGATCCTAGTCTTCGTTGAGCTCTAATTTTAAATTTACGTTCGTCAATTACGTCAATTACTTCGTAATCAAATTTTGGCGGTACAGCAGTTTCGTTGCCACTATTGTATCCGGGCGTTTCAAGACCCAACAACCGTATAATGCCGCCAACTTGTACGCCATGATCGTTATCATCTGTTTCAACTGTAATTAAACTACCTACTTCGATGCCGTCAGCTGTTACACTACGTAAATCGTAACTTGGTGCAAATAGCGCACCAGTAGTGTACATAATACCCTTACCTGATTGGTAACGAATATACTTTTTACTTTGACGAATTGCTTGCGCACCGTGTTGTGGACCGCCAGTACCTAGCTGTACACCGCCATCAAACGGTCTGTGTACAAAGAAACTATCAGGTCTTGCATATACTGCTCCGGATATATCAAACTCAGAAATATCAATTGCTCCTGGGGCTCTTGCTTGAAATACTAAAGCAGTTATACTTGGTATTGATGTTGCAATAAACGATCCAGACGCTAATAAGTGATTATTTACGCCATTATCTGAGTTAACAGTTGTAATAAAACTGTCTCCTGGAACTAGCCCATGAGCATTAGCAAAATCAATTTCAATAGATGCTAATGCACTATATGTTAATTCAGAATCTACAGGTAACGGTATTGATAATATTTCTGTAAGAGAGAATGTAGCAATTAAATCAAAGTTAACACCGGCACTTGCTTCAATAAATTCCGAGGTAAATGTTGAAATACCATCAGTGCCAGTTAATCCAGTAACTTGGATTAGTACATCGTTGAGAGGCGAAATACCACCTAAATTGGTCCCTGGTATAATTATTCTATTACCAACACCATAGTTGGATCCTGCAGACAATATTACTATGCTATCGTATGTTCCATTAGTTCGAACAATTGTAAATTGTCCACCGGCGCCACTTGGTGTTTCGTTAACACCTACAAGATTACTATAAGATGCAGTGCCAGTAACTGCTGTGCCTGATACCGAAACAGTAAGTATACCGCCAGTTGCATTTATTGACGCAACTGTAATTTCTAAATCGTTGGTTACAATTTCACCAAATAATGCTGATCCTAAAATTGTAAATGTTTGACCCGTAGCATAGAACTGTCCAGGTGATGTAACACCAACGTTATAAGCGCCGCTATTTAATGTTACTGAAAATATTGACGATTCACCAACTAATGCATCTGCAGGTATATTGAGATATTCGTCAATATTAGTTCCTAAACCGGTTACTGTAAATGCTGTTATTCCGCCACTGCCGTTAACGTTATCAACTGTAATAGTTAAATCGTTTGTAGTATCAACACCGTCTAGCGTACTGCCTAATACTGTAATAACATCTGTCGGAATAAAGTCAAAACCGTTATTAATAAAAAATACAGTATAAGTTGTGCCATCTTTTATAACTTCAAATTGGGCGTTTGTGCCTAAATTATTTGTTGCCCAAACTGGATTGTAGAATGACTCGGTACTATCAGGTGCAACTCCGCTAACCGTAGCTGTTAATATAGTACCTTCGGAATCTACACTAGTAACTTTTAATGTAAGATCATGTGTACCAGGAATGCCATTAGTTCCAAAATTTTCTCCAGTTATAATTAACTGATCGTTAACTGCAAAATCATAATTTTCTTCAGTAGCTAGTGTAGCTGAAGTATAAACATTATTTTCTATACTGACATCAACAACAGCACCGTAACCAATTCCACCATTCACTGGCGGAGTTAAGTTAGTTATTGTAGCATTACCAGCAAATGCAGTTCCTTCAACACTTACTGAAGTAATGGCGCCATTACTAAAGATACTATCAACTAGTAATATTAGATCGTTATCGGGAGATGTACCGCCTAATAACACTCCTGATATTATTATCCTATCGCCAACTTCGTAGTCTAATCCATCATCTACAATTGCATCAACTGTATATGTACCAGCATCTCGAGAAATATTAAACGTTGCCTCAATACCAATACCAGCAACAGTCGCACCAGTTACATTGTAAGTTGTAGTATTACCTTTAATGTTATTTGTAGTAGCTAAAGTTAGATTAATATCATTGCCAACTACATCGTTTACATATGTAGCATAGCCGTTACCACTATCTACAGCTAATCCGGCTTCGGCACCAGTTGAATCTGCAACTGTAATAGTAGTTGCTCCAATATTATAATCTCCAAGCACTTCGAGATTTACAACAGTGCCGCCGCCGCCGCTAGTGCTTTTAATAGAAGTGACTTGCGAGCCTAATGGTATTGCACCGGATACATCATTAATTGGAGAACCAATTTCTGGAGCTGAACCGTCAAACGGTATAATGTCTTGTCCTGCTAATACTGCTAATTGTGTATTCATTACACCTGAACTACCATTACTTGCAACTGTAAATGTAGGGTTTCCTATGTTTGCGCCTGTATAAAATCCTGCTTGTCTTAACTGAGTGTATGTTGTGCTCAACACCTGACCCGCAGTTGTACCAACTTTAGCTTTTGCGTAGAATGTAAATGTTGTAGATGTAGGAGTAGTTACAATAATAAAACTACCTTCTGCCCGTGCTGCGCCTAATACCGAGTTTGCAAGAGCTTTGATAGTAATAGGAGTACCAGGTGCATAACCGTGTGGCGAAACAGTAGTAACTGTAATTAAACTCTGGCCGATACCTTCGGTACCTGCACTTGCATCAGTTACCACACTTATTACACTTGCATCAGTACCAGGAATTTCATATACACTTGGATATCCGCGCAATGTTCCAATTGCACTCCACTTAGTAGGCTGTAGTCCGTACTCAAAGTCAGCATCAAGCATAGACTGTGGATTTGCAACACGCATACGTTCAATAGCATCCGTTCCAAAATCATGCGGTCTTGTTCTTACATATTCGTCTTCTACAAATATTTGTATTTCATCTGTAATACTATGTTCGCTAGTGTCGTAGTTTAGTGTAAGAGTAGTAACACCATCAGTAGTTTGTAGATATGTTGAAAAATCAGTATCTTCACCACTGTCTTTAATTTTAATGGCAGCGCCTGTTGCAGGATTAGTAAAGTTATAAATAACTTCACTTCGGGTACTATTAGTAATTAATAGAAGTTCATTTGCTCCGTATTTTCCCTGTATTTTAATAGTGCCTACACCAGTTGGAACTAAAGTAGGCAAACTAGTTAATCCGTTGGATATAACATTTACAGTACTTGAAACTAATTGATCAATTTTGCTTGATGCATCAACTTCGGCTGTTTTTGTAATATCTATTACTTGAGAAACTGCACCTAATTGAGTAGCTGCTGTATTAATAAGAATATAATCAGTAATTAAATCACCAATATATGCATGTGTGTCGATTTCTGGAATTCTATTTCCGTCAACTTGGGCAACAGTTTGGTCCCAGTAATAGTGAATTACTCTATTTGTTTCCGAATTTCCGCCGTAGCGCAAGTCATACAAATATGCATCTAATACATAACCCAAGTCGCGTTGACATTTTGCCGAATTATATGTATAATCTGGATCCCATGTAATTGCTGTAATAGTAAAGTCTTTAGAAGTAGCCATTGACAACATTGCGCCTTGGATTTCAAGAGACACCCAACTGTTAGTCGGAACAGTTCTTGTGTAAGCACTTAGTGCAGTTAGTGCATTAGCTTGTGATGATGCATTAACAACATCTTCAGTGATTTGTACTAAGGTAGATAGTATTGCTGCTTCTGTGTTAGTTCCGTTACTTCCGGTAATACTTTGTGTAGCAACATTGCCTGCGCTTTTAGTTACGGTTGCACCTAACACAATTTGCTGTACAATAATTTGAAGTCTATTGTATGCGGCAACAGTTTGTGCTTTATGTGTTACGTTGATGCCCGATACGCCGCTATCAAATCCATAAAAGAAGAATTTTGCTTGATCGTAAGATGCACTATTTCCGCCGTAAAGTACATCATAAATTAATGCATTAACTGCATATTTAACGTCACGTGTACACTTTGCAACATCGTGGTCTGCTGCTGGATAATTTACTGCTACCCATGCGTTAATTTCAGCTGCAATAAATGTTTGGTTATCTGCTAGTCGAGTTGCTGCTGCAATTTCACCAACAGTTGCGTCGGTTGGGTTAGAGAAGGTTAACGTATCTGCAGATGCTCTTCCGTTTTGAATAATATCTAATATTTCATCAAAATATGCATTAGATCTAGCTAGAGCCGTAGCACCTGCTGCAATGCCCGGTAACGCTGCCCATGCTAGTTTTGCACGTTGTATTGTTCTAATAACACCTTGAGAAATTTCTAAACTATTAACTTCGGCAACACCTAAGAACGTTGCATTATAGTTTGTTCCTAATGATATATCTTGGTATGCTCCATCTAATATATATTCAATATCTCGCTGGCACTTTACTGCATCTATAACTTCTTGATTAATATATGCAATAGATTCTGCAATTAAAAAGTCCTTGTTTCTCAATAGTAAATCGTAAGCATTTGGGCTAGTATTACCTAGTGACCCGATACCCGGTTTAAAAACGTAATTTTTTATTTGTTTCTTTGCCATATTCTTTTATATCCCAAATGCTATTGCTAATGCTGTAGCTGTACTATCTACGTATTTTTTGTTTGTAATGCTAGATGTATCAGTTGCACTTACAGATTCTAATGTGCCTGACGTAAATGCTGCTGTTGAAGGCGAAATAGCACCAATCGGTGTATCATCTATTGTAGCATTATTTATAGGTATTGATAATCCTGTACTATCAATACTTCCAAGCAATACTGAATTAATTTTTAATACTATTTTATTTCCAGCTGATAATTCTAAATTTGTAGCAGATTCTAATTTTGCAATTCCGACACCGTTTAGTAATAATTCTGATGTAGTGATACTACCTGCTACATTTAAATTGCCGACAATTCCTACACCACCAGCTACTGTAAGTGCGCCAGTTAATGCGTCTAATGACTGTGTAGCAGATGTTACATCTAACGACCCAAACTGTCCAGCCGGATCAACAATATTAAATACGCCAAAGGATTCACCAGCAACATCAGTATATCGAATAGTGCTATCAGTATATGTTACAGGAACTGTAATACTTAATGATCCACTCTTTTTTCCTAATGCAGCTTCACCGGTTGATCCGTCACTGTGTATTAACCCCTGAGAGTAAAGCGCATCTGAAGGCCTACGTAAATAAAAACTTTTTAGAGAAAATGTTAAACCTATTGTATATCTACGGCCGCGTTCAAGAGTTAATGACGGGTACGAAATTTCATAACCGTCAACCCAAAAGCTACCAATGTTTAACGGATCTGTTGGATTAATATCTGTTATTGCAAAATCAACAATACCAGAACTTGTGTCATTAGTATTAATTGATGCAGCCGTTATGTTGCCTTCTGAATCAACAGAAAAGTTTGGACTTAAAAATCCATAATCTGATCTAAAGGCATTACCTGTGGCTCGTTTCATCTCAATCTCCAACTATTGTATTTATCTAGTATCACTTTTATGATACTAGAGGATTTTGATTTTGAAAGTAGCTTGCTGTAAAAATAAACTTTGAAGCTTGTTTTTTTGTTGATTCTGCAGAAATTATAACATCTACATACGAGCTGTTTACAACCGCTGACATGTTTACTAATTGCGTATTAGTAAAAGATCTAGCATATACAACTAGTTGAGCATTATTACCAGTAGCTGTAACTAAACATTTTAAAATTTCTTTGTTGTTAGTATCTAAGTCAACTGACACTGTATACTCAACAGCACTAAAATCGCCAACGTGCCACCTGTCCATGTTATTACTTGCATTAACAAGTTGCCAAGGACCTGAATGAGAAAAACCGCTATTATTTTTCATTAATACACTGTTTTTTAAACCCTGACCAAAAAAGTTTTTTATATTAAACATTTACTGTTGTCTCTCTTTATTATACAGTGTATTTATGGTATTTACTGCGAATTCTTAATAGTAAGTAATTTCTTATACTCGGGCAAATACAAGTATTCAATACGACTCTGCTGAAGCGTCCACAATGCATCATCAAGTGTTTCTACAAGAGGTTCACCGCCTAAGTTAAAACTTGTATTAAAGATAATCGGGCATCCTGTTTTTTCTTTAAACGCTTTAATAATATCGTAGTAATGAGGGTTCTGATCCTTAGTAACTGTTTGAATACGGCATGTGCCGTCAACGTGAATAATAGCAGGAATTTTTTCTTCAATACCTGGTTGGCAATTTACAGCATACATCATTGTAGGTGAACTTTCCATTCCACGTAAGTCAAACCATTCGTGTACATCTTCTTCTAAGATACTACCGGCAAAGGGTCGGAAATACTCACGATGCTTAATTTCGTTAACAAAATCTTTACCGTCTTTAAATGTAGGATCAAACATTAAGCTACGATTACCTAATGCTCTAGGACCGTTTTCACTACGTCCTTGGAAATTAGCAACAATATTTTTACTAGTTATTAACTCTACAACATCATCATGTGTTGCATCTTGAATCAATGCATTATATTTTTGTGCTATTGCTGTAATTTGATCGTCTGTATAAGTATGAACTGGTCCTAGATATAATGTATCTTGCCTCGGAATCACATCAGTTTCGCCTGTCATTGACTTGTGTACAATATATGCTGCGCCCATAGCGGTTCCGGCATCGTTAGATACAGGTTCTACATATAAGTTGATGCCTTCGTCTTTTAAGGCATCTAAATAATAGTAGTTGGCAACACAGTTTAAACCGTAGCCGCCACTGACAACTACGTTTTTATTTCCAGTAAGTTTAACAGATTTTTTAATTAACTCAGCAACTTGTTCTTGAGTTTCAACTTGACAAGCATAAGCTAAGTCTCTTCTATTTGACAATGTAGTTACATCATCTGCATTGCTGGCTTCTAATTCAGCATATAAGTATGCATTAACACTGCCTGCATTTGGATATGTAGGAACAATTATATTTCTATTTGATAGTGTAACAGTAGTATCTGTTTCAAATAGTTTTGGAATATTTGCATTTGGTTTTCCATAAGGAAACAATCCCATGGTTTTCCCAGCTTCGATTGCACTAAATCCGCAATACTGTGTTACTGCTTCGTATACTTTTACAATACCAGCACGATCACTTACTATTGTAGTATACTCTTTTCCGTCTTCTATTGTAGGAAACATTGCCCCTGCATTTGGTCCTCTAGTGCCAATATTTTTATAAACAGTAGCAAACTCACAAGGATATGCACAATCAAAAACACTTTCAGTTTCCCAACCAGTAACTGCTTCGTCATTGATTTTTAAAGGAATAAATGTGCCTGCGCCGTCGACAATAACTGCTGTTGCAGTTTTAAAACCACTACGATAAAATGCGCAAGCAGCATGCAATTTATGGTGCATATGACTTAAATCAATTACTTGAGGATGATCATAAATATTTTCTTTTCTATTAATCAATCCAAGTTTGCGTGCCATGCCTGTGTAAATATTATCACCTGTAAAGTCTACTTTAGCGGCTGTTTCTGCCAGTGACTGCGTATGCGCAACTACTAGATAATCTAATCTATCAGTATAGTCTAAGATTTTAACCATTGATGCAAACGGACCGCCATCATACTTTTGACGACTAATACGTTCTTCTTCAATACTAAAAATAATCTCGCCGTTTTTCATTAAACAAACGCCAGCGTTGTGTCCACGGGCAATTGCAGCAATCCATAAGTCTTTTTTCGCAGTCATACGTTTCCTCGTTTTAGTTCAACGTCCACAGGCGTAGTACCCGGAACTAATTTTAAATTTTTTGTTAGTGGTGCTAATTCTAGCTGTGGGAGAGTATCATCGGTTACGTTGTTAGGCTTTGTAACACTCACCCATTTATTAAAGTTATCATTTAACGCTTCAACAATTACATCTTCAATAGCATCGTTCATTAACATAATGCCATTATTGTTACGTTGTGCAACATCATCTGGCATAATTCGTATAGGATCATATATGCGTTTACCTTCTCCCATATCTTGAATATCAAATTTTTCGTTATCTAGATATGACACATTTTCTGCAAACGTAGAACCTAGAATAATAGTTGCCGGTTTATCAAATGCATATGCAATATGCTGACCAACACTATCACAACCAAAAAAGTAATCTGCTGCACTAATAACCCCAGACCACATACGCAAGTTGATATCTTTAGGTTGCGCAACAGGAAAATCAATTCCTTCGTTTTCAAAATTAAATTGCATTTCTGTCATTAGTATAACTGCATAATCTTTTGATAATTTTTTAATAAAACTAATTAGATTTTGATATTCAATACTTCTACCAGAAGCGTCAGAAATAGCTGCGCCCATATTTTGTACTCCACGACCAAATGGCTGAAGTATAATTACTTTATCTTTACCTGTTTTTTCTTTTACTTCTTTAACAATATTGTAACCAGTAATGCGCTCTTCGTCATTGAGTATAATAGCAGGATGTGGTAAATCTCTTACACCTTTGTTATTAATTAAAATATCAAATGCTTGCGATAATGAGCATTTTTGATTATAGTATTCCCATACACGATATGGCTCTGGACTTACAATGTCCATGTCTTTTAATTTTTCGTCAAACAGACCTTTATGCCATGATTCGAATACACGATCATGTAATAAAGGATGTCCCCTAAACATGTCCATGCCGCCTTCGCATACAATTATAAAGTCTTTGGAAATTTCTTCTGCGTATTTTTCTAACGCAGGAATAGAGCAAATTACACGGCCTGCGCCGCCATTCATAAAAAAAGCTACTGGTCTCATTAAAAATCCTTTAATATCTCATTACAAGATATTTATAGAATAGATTTTTAAGTGAGACCAGTTATGGTAGTTTATTCTTCTGGTTCTGGATCAGTTGCGCTACGCGGATCTTGTGGGAAAGGTATCTGCCACGGGCTCCATCCTGCAAACTTTGTAGGCAGTGCTTCGAGCGCTGTTTTAAATGCTTCTAAAGATGTTTTTAATTCATCGCTAGTATCTTCGTCATCAATATCTAAAACTATGTTATTAATTAACATAGTTCTTGCTGTGTCCCATTCTTCCATAGTAATATGTGGTTGTTTCCACGGAAAAATTCCCCATGAATTTGTACCTAAATTATATGAAATTTCACCAGTTTCATAGCAGTGGTCTGGCATAATAGGTTCAGGTCTGCTATAGTAAACAGTATCGTCGCCATCAAGTTTATACTCTTTTTGTGGTAACTCGCTAGCCATTTTCGGACATGCAATTAATGTTGCAATAACAGGTTGTGCTGCTGCGTCAACATATATTGCATGCCATCCTAGTCCTGCTTTAAGTGTTGCTTCTTTTTCAGCGTGATCGGGATCCTTATTATCTACTGGAACATGTCCAACTGACGGATCTAATAACATAGTGTCTCTTCTAACAAACACATACATTTTATCAGGACCAGTATACGTATAAGTGCCTACAAGTCCAAGTTCGCAAGTTTGCATTAAATACTCATCTGGTAAGTTATATTCAAACTCTATACTAACTGTTTTAATCATCTTCTTTTCACCTTAATTATTTGTAAGTTATTTTAACTAGTCCAGGACGTCCCGGAACACCTTGTGTGCAGCATCCACCGCTTGTCATGCCTGTACCGCCGCCAAGTCCTGGAACGTATTGATTTTGCATTTGGGCAAAGCCAATATAGCTTGCAACTGAGCAAGATTCAAAATCAACATAGTTATTACCACGCTGTCCAGATAGGGCAGTACCGCCGTTTTCGTTAACAAGTCCTGCAGGGTATGCTTGGAATCGCTTATTCCAACATTGGTTATCACAACAAATAAACCACCAGCATGAACGCACGCCTTCTTTCATAACGTCACCGCCGTATGCTACCGCTTGTGTACCACAAGTACACATAGAAAAACAACAACTTGGGAAACACACTGATGTTCCACTTGCGCCGCCTTCGGCACAGAAGTTAGATAATCCATTGCCTGTTACCCAAGTTATACATCCACGGCATCCAGGCGATGTGTTAGAACAACAAGTTGCTTGTGCAAGTTGCATGTCATATCTATCTCCGGCAGTTGCAGTAATACGTTTCTTTGCGTATGCCCCCGAGCCGCCTCCCGGTCCTGACATGCAGCAGCAAGATCCTGCGCCGTTGCCGCCGCCACCCCATATTTCAAAAGTAACGTCAGTTTTTCCGTTTTCAACAGTCCACTTCATACAGCATGTTTCTTGATAGTCGGTCATGTGGCAAGTCCAACACGTTGCTTGCCAAACCCATGCTTCGCCTTCTGGTAAAAAGTTAGGAAATAATGACGGTGAAACTGAGTTGTCTACCGGGTTTGCTAATAATGATCTTAATGTTGCCATGTTTTTCTTTTACCTATATTTACTGATATGTTATCTTTACCATGCCTGGCATACCACCTAGACCGTAGCAACAGCCGCCACCACAACTTGTAGCAGATACGCCGCCCATGCCTGGAGTGAAGTGATCAGTTGTATTGTTATGATAACCAAACGTTACACCGCATTTCATCCATTCGTTATTACAAGCATTACCTTGCACACGTTGCATCATATACCCGCCGCATTGGTTAATTAATCCGCCAGGGTAAGGCATTCCGTATTTCCAATAGCAAGGTCCACAGGAACACTGTGCCCATAAGAATCCAGCTTTGCCGTAACTGCCCGAATCTGCGCCGTAAAACATTCTACAGCAAGTTTCGTCGTAACACAAATATATTTTACTACTAGCGCAACAGTTTCCTACGCAACTAAAATTGCCCCAAAATGTAAAGCAACAGTTTTTGCCGCCGTAGCCGCCTTCTGCGCAAAAGTTGCTTAGACCGTTGCCGCTAACACGAGTAACACATCCTATAATTCCACAGCAAGTTACAGCACAATCTGTAGGATACGCAATACAAAAACAATAGCATGCTCCTGCTACTAGTGAGTTTGAATCTACCGTTTTCTTTGCATAAGCGCCCGAGCCGCCAGGTTGTCCGTTTTGGCAACAGCACGCTCCTGCGCCGCCGCCGCCACCGCCCCATATTTCAAAGGTAATTTTATTAGCACCGCTAGGTGTACACCAGCCACAAACACATGCTTGTCCGTATGCGCTGTCTGGTGTATATATGCAGCGCATTTGGAACACTTGAGTGCATCCTTTCGGCATAACAGAAGCTGGTTGATGTGGACTTAGTGCAAACCCCTCAGGTGTTGCGCCTGTATACTTTGCGTTTCCTTCGTGTAGTAATGATCTTAAATTTGACATATTATAAATAACTCACTCTAATTAATCCTGGTCCGCCGCCAATGCCACAATAGCAGCTGCCGCCTTGAGCCGATGCTGTTGGGGCGCCCATGCCAACTGCTACGCCGCCCCGTCCGCCGCTGTTTAGACCACCGCCGCTGTTGTGACATGCTTCTTCTTCTGGAACATCGTTGAAGCCACTATATCTAACAAAGTGATACGCATTTTGATCATTTGAACGTTCGCCTGGATTAGGGATGCCCATCTTATATTGACAACTGTTAGCAGTACAGTCGTCTGTTTGCAACATACCTGGACGTCCAGGTACACCGTAATCGGCACCATAGTAACATGCACATGCTGGTGTAGTAACGTTACTTGGGCAAATACCTAAATTCATTTGTGTCCACATGTTACAACGGAAACATCCTGGTGCGCCGCCTTCGGCACAGAAGTTAGTTAGGCCTGCGCCTGTTACCCAACTTTGGCATCCTCTGTATCCACAACTGCCTACAGGACTACAGCATCCTCTGTATGCAGCAAACAGATCGTACGGACAAAGATCATATGTGCCACCAGTATTATCTAGTGTCTTCTTTGCGTAAGCGCCTGCGCCGCCTGGGAATCCCCAACCGCAACAACATGCGCCAGCACCGCCACCACCACCGCCCCATGCTTCAAATGTGACATAATCAGATCCTGCCGGTAAAGGCCATAGACATGCAAAGTTTCTGCAATAGTTGTTATCGTAAACAGCACCATTACACAGCCCGGTAAAGTACATCTGCGTTCCTGCGATTGTTCTGTTGAGTTCTGTTACACCGCTATATTTAGGCGTAACTTTCTCTTGCAGTAATGAGCGTAAACTTGCCATAATTATTAACTTCCTATAATGATCCACCCATATGTTACGCCACTATACATTAGCGTAACAGATGCATTATCAACGTTTATTGTTAGGTCTTCTGATAAATTTTGTATCTTAGCACCGTTACGTGCTATAGTAATATTATTTGTAGTTGAGCTTCCTGTAATATCAATAATTTGTATTACATCGTTAACTAGTAGCTGCGTACTCACTGGCATTGTAATTGTAAATGCAGTTCCGCTACAATCAGCAAGGATCCTGTCGTTTACAACTGCATTATACGCACTGTTTACTTCTCGTAATACTGTGCTTGCTGTTCCTGTAGTTGAAATATATCTTCCCATTTTGGTAATTCCTTTGTCTTTGTATTTATGCTATTGCAGTTTCGATTCCAAATGCAACTGCACTTACATTTTCGGCTGAAGAATAAACTACAAGTCGTTTATCAGCGTCTAATATTAGACCTGTTCGCTCGATAACACCTTTGCCCATTACTTCAACATCGTATTCGATGTATTCTGAATCTAATGGAGCGTCTGCTGATGCAATTGCAATTCTAATAGCTACTGCCGAGTTGCCACGGTTGCATACTGAAATACTTGTTATTGCAAAAATATCTGCCGGACAAGTATACACAGTAGTATCTGTAGCTGCGACTAATTCTGCAACACCTAATTTTCCTGATGCCATTTTTTGTTCTCCGTTGTACTTTGGTTGTACTTTATTACATTATAGTGTTATTTATCTTGTTTGACCTAATTGCATTAACCTAATAAGAAATAGTTTACTGCAATAGGTATACCGTCAACACCCTTTGTAAAGTTTACCTTTTGTAACATATTAATTTGATTGCCTGTAGTAGTACTAATTTGGTTGCCTAATATTTCAATTTGACCTGCTGTAATTGTGTTTACGTTAAGTGTTGCTGCACCGCCACCAATTTGTGATGTGATGTAAGTTCTAATTGCTTTCTGTGTAGGAACAATATTATCACTGTTAGCAGTAAAAGTACCGTCTGTACTAAATTCTGTAATAACTGCTCCTGTGCCGCCGAGACCTAATTCACCAAGTGATAGTTCTTGTAGTCCACTAATATTAAATGCATCAGCATTCAATGTAGCAATACCAGTTGCTTGTTCAACACTAAACAATCCTCCAACTCTAAAGTTACCGTCTTGATCAGTTGATGTATAGAATACTCGTCCACCGCCTTGTTCAACTGTTTCTGACAGCGGTACTGGTGGATTCAAAGGAATATTAGGATAGTTTGTATCTGTAAAGTTTCCAGTACCGATATCTAAGAAATCGTGTCCAGTTAAGCGAACTTGACTATAACGAATTCTAAATTCTAATGCACTAGCATGTTCTGGTGCATCTGATACTTGGATATCCGGACTAACTTGTAATTGTGCAGTATATGGTCCTGTTCCTAATAAGTCTCGTACTGCAACTAGTTTATAATATTGTCCCGGTAATGATGCAAACGTAATATTAGATCCTGGTAGCGGTGCCGCTGAAAGTCCTTCTACTCTTATAAGCGATCCAGGCTGATACAAATCAGCATATCCGTCACCTACTATAGTAGCCTGGGCTGTAACAAATGCATTACCTCGAGTTGTCCACGTAGGCTGAGTTAATACCCCATCCCCAATTCGTGCTTCAAGTGGTGCATCTACAGTATTATTTGGATCAGTGATTGTTACTGTTGGTGCAGTAACATATCCATTACCCGGATCATGAATAGTGATTCTAGCAATTTGTCCGTCTGCAATAACAGCTCTGCCTTTTGCAGTATCAGCATAAAGGCCCGACGGTGGTGCACTAAATGTTATTCTTGGTTCTGTAACATATGTAGTTGTACCGTCAAGTACAGTTTCAATAGCTGCATCAGTTAAATGATCCCAACCAGCAGCATGTAATGTTAATAAACCAGAAGCATCTGTTAAGTTAATTGTGCTGCCGCCTATCGAAGCGCTAATAGTAAATTGCGTTGTATCGTCTAAAGTTTTAATATAGTATATTGTACTAGCACTAATGCCACCAAATGATGTTCCAGTGAAATATACTGGCATATTTAATGATAACATAGTATTGTCTGCTATGTTTATATAATCGCCACTGTCTATTGTGCTTGTGATTTCGCTTGAAACAATACTATCTTTAGCAATTAATGCAATTTTTGTACCTGCATTATAAGCTGCAATATATCCGTATTGGCCTGCACCAACTCCTGCAATAATGTAAACCATCATACCTATATATTGGCTCGATAGTGCTACATCGGTGTTTGATAAAGTAATTTGAGTATTACTACCAATTTGTGCTACTGAGCTAGATGATCTATAGTCTGCGCCACCAAAGTCACTGTCGAGATCTAATAGTCTAACTTCAAATACGCCGCCGTCAACGGTTTGCACTGCGTTAATAGCTGCACCAAAGCCTTCACCTATAACAGTAATTGCTGTTGCTTCAGGGGTATAGTTTACCCCTGCATTTAAGTATTCAAATGTTAAAATATTATTACCATCAGTAAATACTGATTGTACTATTGACTGGAATGATCGGTTAGTGACTGTACCAGTTACCGGTACTTCAGTAATATCAACACCTTCAGCAACTGTACCAAATGTACCGTATGAACTGTTACCGTTAGTAGCACGAATCTTACCACCATTCTCTGCTAAGTAGCCGATGTGTCCGTAGTATGAGAACACCGAAACAAGTTCTGTTCTACCTAAGTTAGTACACCATACGCCGATGCCATCTGATATAATTTGTGTAAAGTCGTTTGAAACAATAGAATCGTTGCCGCCATCATGCAGCGCACCGTCAATCTTACAACCAACGCAGCCAGTACCAAATGTACTTACGTTTTGTACATATGGTGATTTATTAGTAATCCATACATCAGTATGAGTAGTTCCCCAGCCCGGATCAAGTGACGTAAATGATCCTGCACTTGGACGTTTAGTTCCATAGGCATTATCACTACTTAATACGCCTGACAATCCGCTAGTTGAGCAGTTTCTTAAGCCAGTACCGTTGCGTAAGTAGAACATGTCTTCTAGTTGCGATCCAGTAACTGCATTTGTATAGTACCGAGCTGCTAATAATGATTTATAGCTACCTGTATAAATTAAATCATGTTTAATTGCATCTATATATGTACCGACATCACGTGAGCAAGAAGACTGATTGTAAAATAAATCAACTGTCATTGAGCCCGATGCTGTAGTTAGAGTTAGTGCTGCACCGCCCCTTATTTCAGAAACAGTAAATGTTGTTCCGTCTGGAATAGATTCAACATAGTAAGTTGTTCCAGCAGTAATTCCGCCAAATGTTGTTCCGCCAAATACAATAGCAGTACCAACTTGTAACCAACCTGTATCTGTAATTGTAACTACGTTAGAAGTGTCAGTTGTATCTGTAGCAGTATCTGAATATGTATCTGCAATAAATGCAAGTGCTTCTGCTACTAAAAATGCTCTGTTTGCTTCGAGTGATTCAACTCCGTATGTGTAATCAGTTGAAGATTTAGGTGTCATTGATCCAGAAGTAATTGGTATTTCGCCAACTGTCGAGTCTGCTGGTGGATTAATTTTATAGTCGATATATGTGTATATGTCATCCATTAATGTTTCAGCTAATGCACCTGCACCTGCTGTAGCAATAAGTTTAGCTTTGTTTTTAATAAACTTGATAATACCTACAGTTGCATCTAATTGGTTTGCTAACACAACTTGTGCCGAAGCAGTTCCTCTGTAGTATGCCAATCCTGCTGTTATAGATCTAAAGTTTGATCCAAATGCAGTATCATATGCTAATGCATCAACAATTAGACCAACGTCTCTCGAACATGTTGCTCTTACAAATTCTAATGTTGGCCAGGTTGAAGTAACATATCCTAATGCTGCTGACTGAATTTCTGCTTTTCCTGCAATCAATGCTGCATGTGATGCTTGTAATGCAGCACTTGCCCATGAAATAACCGGAGTCACTTCAGCTGGTAAACCTGCTATACTTTCAGCAGTTACTACATCTTCAATAATCTGCAATAAACCGTCTGCTTCTGTTTCTTCAGTTGCTCCTGACAAATAGCTTGCAACAATAACCGATAGTTGATTTAAAGCTGCTGCTGTTTCTGTTGTTTGTCCTGCAGGTAATACTGCAACTGCGCCTGCTAGATAAGCACGAGCTGCGGTAAGTGTTGCACTGTTGCCGCCGTATTGAATATCATATGATAATGCATCAACAATGTATCCAGTGTCTCTTTCACAGCTAGCTTGATTATATACTAATTCAGGATAAGTGCTTGTGATCCAAGCAATAAGATCACTAATAATAGTTGCTCTGTCTGCTTGTAGTTCTGTTCTAGCAGTTGTCTTTGCAGCAACTCCTGAGTCAGTGAATACAAGTGCGTCTGCTGCATTAGCTCCGTTAATTAAAATATCAACCATTTCAGTTGTTAAATTAACTACAGAAGTTACTGCTGCTGTAGAACCTAAACTTCCTACTGGACGAGTTGTTACTGGATTTAATGCGTTGCCTGTTGTTTTGGTAACATTACTCGGATCAGTAACAATATCACTAATAATAGTTTTTAGTCGATTAATTGTACCTAAGCTATATTCGACATCAGTAGAATTAACTAAGCTACCTGCAGGTGATATTCTTGTTGAGCGTAATTCGTCTCCGATAACTGCTGTATTCTCTGGTACAATAATAGGAAGTATTTCTTGAAATGCTCCTGTTTTAACAAAGATACTGCTTTGTGGTTTGCGTTCTGCAGGAATGCCGGTATCCACTCCGGCGGTTAATGCAGTAGTAATAATACTCATTAATGTTTCAACAGTTGCTTGTGCATCTGTTTCTTCACTATAAGACACATCAACTTGTTGCGTAATTGGGCTAGCAACACTATTAAGTGTTTGATAATTTGCTGCTGGTGGTACATTACTAAGTGCTGCATCAATTACTTCTATTCCGTAATTTAGTGCTTCAACTAGTTGTTCTTCTTCATCTGAAATTGCTGCAATTAATACACCTGCTTCAAAATACGAAGCTGCTGCTTGGCGAGTACGTGCGTTGCCGCCGTGGCTTATGTCCCATACAATAGCATCAATTATTAGACCTATGTCTCTTCTGCATTTATCGATGTCAGAATTAGTAAATCCTGCCCATATACCTGTTGGGTTTGCAATTTGATAATTTACCCATTCAACTACTTCTGCTTGAATAAAACTTCTGTTTAATGTAATAAGATTTTTTGCATTATATCTTAATGTACCGTTTGAAACTTGTTCAGCAGCATAGCGAACTGTTTTAAATGGACGATGCAATGTTATTCCGTAGTTTGGTGTAGGTTCGTCAACGCCTGTGTCGGCCGATACGTAAACTACATTATTTACAGCACCAAAATATCGCCATTCAGGAGTATCACCTGTTGAATTAACTAATAATGATTGACCCGGTAATCCAACCGGTAATCTTGCTGGTCCAGCGCCACCGTAATAAACAATGTCGCCGTCTGTAGTTAATACATTGACTTCTGGTCCAGCCGCTAAAATATTCCAGTTGATTCCTGTAACGTCTTGATCTGGTCTATTTTGTAGTGTAATTTCATCAGAAGTATGTGCTAATATACAAATATAGCTGTTGTCGCCATATCGGACTGCATCGCCTGCGTCGTATAATGCTGCGTCGGTCCATTCGTCTTTCCAGTAAATACCGCTGTTTAATCTTTCCCAGTATGTAGTGTTAGGAGGACGCTGTCCTGAACCTACACCGCCTGCACCGTGATCAGCAATACACAAATACGAGTATCCGCCTAATCTAACTACATCACCTACAAAATAATTATAATCTGCACTATCGTCGCCCCATTCACCTACAAAGCGGAATCCAGTAGTAAATAGATCCCAGTCAGTAGGTTCATTTGTAGGAATTTTTCCTACATTATTTGTTATTGCAACATAGCTATATCCGCCGTATGTCACTACATCACCAGCTTGATATCTTGTAGTAATTAACCAGCTATCTTCAAATTCTAAGCCTTCAACAAATTGTGCCCATTTTGATTCGTCGTCTGACAAATATGTTTGACTTGTGTGATGTAGCACACATATCCATAAGCCGCCACCGGATTTAACTACATCATTAACTTTATAGCGAGTAGCCAATGCCCAGTCAGTTTTGTATTCAACACCTTTGTGGAAATAATCCCACTTGGCCTGATCTGCTTCAAGACCTAATTCGTCTGTTGCAGAACTAGTATGACCTTGGTTACAAACATAAATTGTTCCGCCGTATTTAACTGCATCATTAACTTTATAGCGAACATCAACGTCCCATGCTGATCGCCATTCGATGCCTTTTGTAAACACATTCCATTTGCCTTGATCAACTTCTAGACCGTCTGTTACATTGTCTGCACTAATATGTTCTTGAATACAAATATAAACGGTACTGTTATAACGAGCAATGTCGTTAATTTTATATTTGATACCAGTTTGCCATTCTGCTTTGTAGTCAAAACTTTCTGCATACAAATCCCACTTAACTTGATCTGATTCTAATCCAAAATAATCTGGATCTTCGTTTGTGTCTGAAGTATGTGCTTCATTAGCAATATAAAGGTAGCCACCATACTTAACAATATCATTAACTTTATAATATGTCTCTGGTTGCCAATCGCTTTTCCATTCCTGGCCGTCGCTGATAATATTCCAATATGATGCTGCATCTGTAGGGAAGTCTGATGAAGAACTATGTCCGTTAATACATACATATGTGTTACCGCCGTTGCGTACGATATCATCTTTGTAGTATACTGTAGAAGAAGCCCAATCGCTTTTCCATACAAATCTAATTCTACCTAATTTAAATTCTGCCATTTATAAACCTCAACACTGTGTTATTATTAGTATTTATCGTAATCATAAAATTACTCTGTTCCGCCAAATCCACTATGTGAATAAAATTGAAGTGCAAGATAATGTCCGTCAAACCCTTCAGTTATATTTGCCTTAGATGGAATATTAATTGGAAATCCTGATGTAGTTGTTATCTGTGTATTAGAGATATCAATTTGACCAGCAACTAATCTGTTAGTACTAGCATTAGAGCCGCCGCCACTAATTCTGCTTGATATATATGTTTGAATTGCTCGTTCTGTAGGAACAATATTATTAGAGTTAGCACCTAATGTTGGATCTTTACTAAATTCTCTAATAACAACAGCACTACCGCCAACTTGAATTCCACCTAATGCCAGTTCTGTTAATCCAGATAAGTCAAACTGACTTGCGTTAATTGTAACAATACCTGTATTCTGCTCAACTTGGAAAAGCTCTCCAACTCTAAAGTTACCATCTTGGTCAGTCGATGTATAGAATACTCGTCCGCCATTTGATGCAACTGTTTCGTTAAACGGTTGTCTCGGAAAGATCGGACTTTCACCTTCTAAGTACAAATTAGGATAACGTGTAGAAGTAGTTCCGCCGGTTCCAATGTCTAAGAAATCGTGTCCAGTTAAGCGAACTTGACTGTACTGTTGTCTAATTTCGATAGCAGTATTGTGTTCCGGCGATTCAGCTCTATCTAAAGTAGGTGTAATTGTAAGTGTAGCTGCGTAGGGCCCAGCACCTGTTACGTTTGCTATACCAATCACGCTGTATTGTTCGTCATTGATTCCGTCAATGTTCAAGTTATCACCAGGTCCTGGAATTCTTGATAAATTACTAACTACTAATTCCTTTCCTAATTGATAAATGTCAGCAAACCCGTCGCCTGTGAACGAAGCTGTAATAGTTACATATCCTAACCCTCTATTACTAAATTCAGGTTGTGCAAGCACTCCGTCGTTAACTGATACAAGATAATTAGTTTCTATAGTATTAGCGCTGTCGTAAATATCAACTACAGGATCATTAATAAAATTACTACCTGGATCATATATTGCAAATTCAGTTATTCTCGAAGACGCAACTTTTGCTCGTATTATCGGTCTAGCACCTGTACGTAAACTATTAAACGGCGATGAGCTACTGTTTGTAAGTATCCACTTTCCGTTAGCATATACAGACTGTTCCCACATTGCTGCCTCAGTTGTTGTAAAAATAGTACTATCTTCGTTAAATGTTCTCCAAACTTTTCCGTCTGCTGATTTTGCCACAACATTTCCAAATCCAGTAGCAATAAACACGCCGGCTCCATAAGATACGTGTGTAAAGTCACCAAATTGGAGAGTCGATTCGTACCAGGTAATTCCGTTAAAACTATATGCTGCAACAGTAAAGCCTTGCGTAGAATCAACACTCGATTCTGCAATTGCAACAAATCTGCCGTTACCGTATGTTATGCTTGTCCAATTAAATGCTGATAATTTTGCATTCATTTTAGTCCACGTAGCACCATTATTAATACTGTAGGCTATAGCGCCTTCGGCATTATCAGTTAATACAAATTTACCGTTCCCGTATGCTGCGGATCTCCATTGTTGATTTGTTGTAGGCAATGTTCCAACAGACCATGTTGTACCGTTATTACTAGAGTACACTGCTTGACCTAATCTAGATGTTAATATAACATTAGCATTGCCGTCAGTTGCTATACCGGTCCAATCTGCACTAACAGGTAAAACTATAGGCGACCACGTAACGCCGTTGTCTGATGATAAAATAACGCTGGCATTAGATGCACCGTCTGCTTCTACAGAAGCAAGATATTTTGATCCTGTAAAAACTACACCACTTATAGTATATGCGCCAAGTGTTACTGGCGCTGTCCACGTAACTCCATCTAGACTTGACGATGAATATGCATCACCGCCACCGCCGGCTGATACAGCAACAAACAAGTTATTTCCGTGTGTAATATATTTCCATGTTGTTGTACTAGGAGCTGTTATAGACGCAATAGTAAGTGCAGGTTCCGAAACAACTACCCTAGGTTCAATTGCATACTTAGTTGTACCATCGAGTATTGCTTCGACCGGCCAGCCGGGTTGGAAGTGATCAAATCCCAACGAGCCATCAGATTCTCTTGAAATAATTGCTAACTTTGTATCTGCATTAAATGCAGTAATTTGGCCATATTGTCCAACGCCCAAACCAGTAATAATTACTAGGCGTTGTCCTACATACAGTGCTTCGGTGCCAACATCTGCTTGAGATAAGTATATTTCACCATCGTTGCCGGTTTGAGCACTGTTAACTACATATGTATAATTTAAACCGCCTGCTCTACTTGAGTCGCCTGGGTCTATAACTCTAATTTTAGATATAGCTCCGTCTCTAAATTCTGTAAAGGTCGACGCGGCATTAATTCCACTTCCGCCAAATGTAGCAGTTGCCGAACTATATTCTCTGCCTGCATTACTGTAAGCAATTGCAATAATTGTTTGTTCATTTGTACCGTATGTAATTGCTTCGCTAAATTGTGCTTGTTTGCTACGGTTGTTTGCATTTGCAGTAATTGGTTCTTCAATTAAGCTAAACCCTTCAGCAACTGATCCGTATTCACCGTATGAATTGTTGCCGTTTGTAGCTCTTAAAATACCGCCTGATTCTGCAAGATAACCGATATGACAGAAGTAAGTAAACACTGAAACAAGTTCTGAGCGGCCACCGGCTTCGGCCCAATAACCGATACCATCACTGATAATTTGCGTAAAGTCGTTTGCTACAATTGATTTATTACCGGCACTATGTAGTGCTCCGTCAATTTTCATACCAGTGCAACCAGTACCAAACGTACTTACGTTTTGTATATAGGGAGATTTAGATGTAATATGTACGTTAACATCATCAACACCTTCGCCTGGATCAAGTGAGACAAACGCACCACCACCTGGTCTTCTAGTTAGATAGTCGTTAGGTGCACCTAATGATCCAAATAATCCTTGCAATGTCATATTACGTATACCCGAGCCATTACGAACATAAAACATGTCAGAACCTTCGTATGTTGGTGCTGGTGATATAACAGTACTTCTAAGCTCGTCACCAACTAATGCAACATCTGTCGGAACGCTAATTGGCAATATTTCTTCATAGAACCCTGTTTTAATAAACACAGTTGCAGGTGTTCGAGTTAGAACATCTTCTAAGATATAGTCACATGCATACTTTACTGTTCTAAAAGGCGATGACGGTTGCGTGCCAGCAGTTAAATTATCAACACCTTCTACGCTTACGTAGTATACATTAGTTACTACGGAATTAGATATCCAAGTTGGGATACCAGAACTATCAACAGTTAATGTTTGTCCAAAAGATCCAATTGCTAGTCTAGTATCAATTGTATCATAAACTTTTAAGTCGCCTTGATTAGTTAATTGGTTAGCCGGAGAACCTTGTATTAAAAGAGTCCAATAGTCGGCTTGATCTAACTCTTGGTCTAAATCAGGACGGCTATCACTTTGAGTCGACGCATGTCGACTAATACAAATATACGCAGTACTTGCATATGTTACAATGTCTCCTAAGAAATACTCTACATTATCTTCCCACTCTGCTCTCCAGTGACTTCCAGTTACTAAAATTTGCCATATTGCCGGATTACTATCAGGATATGTTCCAGTAGAGTCTGCTACAGAAATATATAAGTATCCACTATTTCTAACAACGTCGCCGGTATAATAAGGTATAAGCGGATCCCATTCGCCTCTATGGTTATAACCGGTTGTTAATAATTCCCAATCGCCTGTGTCCTGTAAAATTCCATTTACACTAGGCACTGACGCTGCATTATTTTGTAATGCAGTATAAGAATAACCACGATGTAATACAATATCGCCTACTTGATATTCTACGTTAACTTGCCATAGTCCGTCAAATTCTAAGCCCGGAACCCATATTGACCAAAATGCTTCATCAGCTCGAAGATCTTCTTCACCTATTGAAGAAGTGTGGCCTTCTAACGCTATCCATAACGAGCCGCCGTATTTGACTATATCGTTAGATTTATATCTAAATCCTGAAATCCAGTTTGTCTTATAGTCAACACCTGACGAAACTGTCTCCCAGTTTCCTATATCAACTTCTAATCCATCTTCTTCGGTTGCTGCTGAAGTATGTCCTAATACACAACGATATTGTATTGCGCCGTAACGAACTACATCGTCAAGTATATATCGAGTAGAGGGTGTCCAGTTGTATCTCCAATTATCTGATCTAGTTACAACTTCCCAATTTGCAATATTTGCTTCCAACCCTAATGTTGCAGTTGCAGCACTTGTATGTTTAATAGCACATATATAAGTTAACCCGTTATATCTAATAACGTCACCTAAATCATAATATGATGATGTCTGCCAGGTATTCAACCAATTGAAAGTCGTAGCATATACTTTCCAGTTTAAAATATCACTCGGCAATCCAATAGTTGATACTGCAACTGATGTATGAGAATTAACACACTGATATAAATATCCTTTAAATTTTACAATATTACCTTCTGAGTAAAATGTAGAAATAGTCCAGGCGCCTTTCCATGTATAACCATCAAACATTAATTCCCATTGAGAATTATATCGAGTGTTCATTGCTCCGCCCATATTTTCATTAAACGGACTATAGTAAAAAATTTGTGCTGGCGAACTTGCTGGAACAGTTATAACAACATATCTAGTAGTCGCTTCTGTAAAATCTATAAGATACGTATCAGCAGTAACTAGAGCCTCGTCTAAGTAATATGTAACATTAACATCATACCTCGAAGCTCCAGCTAATTCACCATTAAGTAAGTTACTGAGCAATAACGGATGTATTTCATTGTTAAATTCAATATTACTAATATCTGATTGATTAAATGTGTAAGTCCTGCCTTGTAATAAGGTTAATGTAGGATTTTCCTCACCGTCTATATAGAAGTGTCCGTTAGGTTTTGAATTTAATGTATCAACTGCTACTGTTACAACAAATGTTTCTTCGCCGTCGCTATATTTGTCAGTATAAAAGTTTTCTGAAGCAGTGTGCCCTTGTAAACATACAAATGCTTTACCGTTATAAGAAACGATATCATCCTTTGTATATGTTGATCCGCTTGTCCAAGTGCTTTTCCAACGGAATTTTATTCTATCTAATCTAAAATCTGCCATAATGTTCCCAGTCTAACTACTGTATTTATTGTCCGCTTGATGACGAGTTTTCGTCATAAACAAACTTTTGATTTATTCTTACTACCAATTCGCCTTCTGCGTTTACATAATAGTAAATATTTCTATCGTCCCAGCGGAATTGCTCATATGATAAGTTTTTATAAACTATTTCATGATTAATATCTCTACCTTCGTAAAAATCTTGTCCTTCTGAGAAGTTTGAAAAGTTATCTTCTGGTGCGCCTGGATTATTAACTGCTATAGTGTCGTTATTGCTTAACTGATCAAGTTTACCTGCAAACAGTTCGCCTTGGTCTGTTCTACGTAGCCCGTAAAAAAATCTATTTTGCATAGCACCTAATATGCTATCTGGACTAAACCCTGTATAATTTGCTGACATATTTTTTTATTCCTTATACAATATCTACATAACTGATAACAGCATCAATTGCTTCTTCTTGATCAGCTACTAGATATAATTGATTACTTGGTGCAAGAATTAATTTTTCTCCTGCACTCAATGCACGTAAACTTGAGTTAGGCGGAACCATAACATCTTTCATAAAATAACCTTCGACGCTAGTATCATCGTGTACTAACACGCTAACATAAACAATGGTCTCGCTTAGATTTGCTAAACTTAAACCTACTAATGTAGAACGAGTATTTTCGTCAGTTTCTATTGCTAATATAGGAACAGGTCCTACTTCTTTTACTACTTTGTTTCTAAATGTTGCTGCCATGTTCTTATCCTAATGTTAGTACGTATTCAATTGCAAGATCTTCTGCGGCTGAAAATGTAATAGATCCTGTTGCACCAGCAACTGAAACCCAACTTGTACCGTCCCAAATTTCTAAATAACCTTGTTCTGTATTATAACGAGTCATTCCTGTTTCTCTAAACGCTGAGCCAGGACGTTGTGCGCTTGTTCCTACTGGAAGTACTATACCGTTTGTGCCAGCAATTTTAAAATAGCCGTCACCAGTTTGGTTAAAGTTCATTACGCCATCAACTGTTCTGTTTGTAATAGTACTATCTTTTATTGCAATTTCGTCAATAACAACTGCGCCGGTTCCATTTGCTGACAATACTAAATCTGTGTTGGTAGTTGTAGTTTCAATAACGTTACCGTCTATTGCAATGTCATCAACTTCAATTCTTGGTGTGTTTAATCTTACACTAGTAATGTCAACCCTTAGTTGTCCATCAGTATAAAATCGTATAGTATCGTCATTTGCGCCAGGCGTTAATTCAGCAGTAATGTATGTGTTAAGATCTAAATCATAAACACCGTTAAGTGCAATCCAATTGCCGTCATAACCTTCATACAAATTTGTATCAGTATTATAACGAATCATACCTAACTGCGCAGTAGGTCTACTTGCAGTGTCACCTGTTGGTAATTGTAATGCACCGGTTGAAGTTATTTTTACTATACCGCTAGCTGAGTCTAAATTAATATCACCACTTAAACTTTCGATAGTGTTTCCACTAATGCGTAAATTACCAGTGTCGATTCTATCGCCAGTGATAGTAGTAGTGTCGCCGCCTGTAGTAATTGTGATTCCGGTTGTTGTTTCTATATTAAACGATGCACTAGTAAAGTTAACTGTACCAGTTTGTTGATCAACATAAAATAAATCGCCAACTCTAAAATCACCTTGTTGGTCTACTGATGTATATCTAATCTTTGCGTTGTTTAGTTCAACAACTTCGTTTACTTGTATAACTGTAAGTTGTTCATTGTCAAACTCTTTACCGTTGCCAATGTATGCTAAGTTTTGACTAACTAGATACATTAATACGCCGCTGCCGTCGCCGTAAACTCCGTAGTTACCATATACACATGCACTTCCAATAGCACGTAATTCGGCGCCAAAGTCAGTAGTGTTAGCAAGCGTTACATATGTTGCTGTTGCGCCGTTGCTAAAACGAATATCTTGTGCAGCTAATGTATCGTCGTCTATTGTTGTACTTGTATCTAATCCGTCAAGGTGTAGTAGCAACTGTGTATATACATCACTAACAAACGCTGCTACTAACGCACCAAATGCTGCGGTGTATCTTGCAATACCTTTGCTAATTCTAACTTCATCAACATAACCGTTAACTGTATTTGCGGTGTTCCAGTCTGCACCTACTCTTAAAGGTTTTGCAACACCATAGTCAGTTGCTGCACTCCATGCACCCTGAAGTACACCATTTACAAACATTCTTGTTGTTGTGCCGCTTCTACTTACTGCAATGTGATACCATATACCAGTTGTAAGTGTAGCGCCAGTAATTCTATCTGCATTATAAGAATAGTACCGTAATTGTCCACCAGCATTGATATACACTACTGGTGCAACATCTGAAGCAGCTCCTGCTCTAAAATCAAATAAGTTTTGTGTAGCAGCTACACTATTAAATCTAAAATATCCTTCAACTGTAAAGTCACCAGTACCAAAGCCAAAATCGTCAGTTGAGGGTATGGTTAAATAATCCCCAGTGCCGTCTAATAATAAACTTGCAGAGCCGTATTTTTTTTGTGTAGTACTTAATGCAGCATCGCCAGATAACGAAACAGTTTTGCCGCCACGTGTTGCAGCAACTTCTAACCCTGTTAAATTTCCATTAACATAAAATTTACCATCGGTGTCAACACCGTTGATAGTTCCAGTTGCAAGAACTGTTAGTCCGTCTGTATCGTAATAACTAAATGTATTTCCGTTAACAATTGTACCAGTTAATCCGCTAACTCTAACATTCGTCTTGCCTGCGCCCTTTAATCCTGTTGCACCATCAAATGCATAAAGGCCACGGTTAGCAAAGTATGTAAAGCTGTTAAGCCATTCTACTCTAACACCATTAGTCATTGTAATTGCATCAACACCTGGGGTAATAAATGTTACCGAATGGAATAAACAACTTGCTTCGTTTGAAGTTGATAGTGCTACTGCGCCGTCTAAGTATGCACCTTTACCGGCATCACCGGCATCAAATCCGTTGGGGTCGCCTGCACTTGTAACTGATCCTCTTGTAATAACACTTACGTTTCTAATGTAAGGACTGCGTGTTGTTACTTTAAAATTTGGTGCAAATTTAAATGCGTATCCTGTATAGAAATCTTTAACAGTTATATCTTCAATGGTAACTTCGCCATTTAATAAAAACGCATCATTGCTTTGTGTAGCAGGCGTTGGTGTAATGTTAACGCTTCTTATGCTGTGGCCTTTTACAGTAACGCCTATAGGAACAGTCATTGGAAATTCTTCTTGATACACACCTGGGTAAATGTGTACAGTGTCGCCGCTGGTTGCTTGTGTTAGGGCATACTTCAGTGTACCAAACGTATCATTAGGGTGATCGCCACTATACGAGTCGTCACCGTTTTCTGAAACATACCATATGTTTCCTTGACGAAGTGCTAAATCAACGCCGTCAACAGTTAACGCTAATGCAGAGACCGTACCTGCATAAAAGTTTTCAGTATAAATGTCTTTCCAAATTTTATCAGCTGACCCTAAGTCATATGTTGAATTTACATCTGGAATAATATTACTTGCAATTTCTGCATTAAATGTAACATTATCTGTATCTGCATCGCCAATGGTGATGTTACCGTCAGCAGTAATGTTGCCTGTTGCAACAATATTACCATATACATTTGTATTACTAAAGATTTCTACAGAGCCAGTTCCGTTTGGAGCAAGTTCAATATTAGCATTAGTTGCATTAGTTGATATTGTATTACCTTCAATATCAAAACTATCAACAATTAATTTATTTTGATAAACAACGTTGTCTGCTGTACCTAATGTTAGTCTTGGTTGTGAAGTTTGTATAGTATTACCTGAAATGGTAATATCTGCAATGTTAGCAAAGTTACTAACTTCTAATCCAGTTGATCGTGTAGTTCCGGATACGTCTAAGTCGTATTGAGGATTACTGGTGTTTATACCAATTCGGCTGTTATTAACATCCAAGTAAAGTAGGTCATTCTCAAAAGCTAGCGGTACCCCTTGACGGAGCAAGTTTGCTTTTAAGAGCGGACCACTAATACGACCAATAGCCATCGTTGCTCCTTAATACGGGGATCCTGTCCCTCTCACCAAATTTTCAGCTTGCGCTCTTTGCTGGTGCCCACAGTTTGATCTGGGGGAGTTGGTCAACTTATGCCCCCATTAATACTATTTATCGTTTTTAAGGATTATCCCAATACAAGGGTGTATATATCAACAAGTTCTTTAAGAACATCTTCTGTTACACTTTCGCCTTCACCAGCAGCCCGTTGCCAAAAAACACCCGAAAAAACTTCTAAAATTTCTAACTCAGTATTCCACCTAGTATCACCTACTTGTGGTGACCCCGGACGTTCAGCAGTTGTTCCGTATGGTATTACTAAACCTGTAGTAGCATTAAATTTAGCATATCCTCGACCTGTATTAGCTATAACTAATGCATTATTTGTTTTGTTTGTAAGCGTATTATCAAGAACGTCAATGTCAAAAATATTTAATACAGCATCATCACTACGGCGTAATTCAATATCTGAATTTGACAGTGTACTAACAATAGAGTTATTATTAAAGAATATATCGTTGTTTAGTAAACCGTTTAATTTTAAACCATAATGATGTACTTCTGCTGTTTGTATATTATCTGCTCTAAACAATAAAGTATTATTTGTAGGATGTGCAAGTATATTTGTTTGTCTATCAGTTGAATATATTCCGCCAAAACTTATTCCGCCAGTACTGTATCCTTCAAATATATTTGTATTTGTATTATATCTTATATCTGAAGAAATATTCGACTGTTGTAGTGTAGTACCTTTAGCAACTACTAATCCAGGATTAGTATCAATATTAAACAATTCAGTTACTGATGATAATATTAAAGGACCGTCTAGTGTATCAATAGTGTTTCCACTAATTCTAATATTACCAGTGTCGACTCTACTACCGTCGATGTATGTAACATCTAAACCATTTTGAATAGTAATGTTACTAACACCACTGAAGTTAACCGCACTTGCATCAATGCTAGTTATTCCGGTTTCAAAATCTACAAAAAACGCATCGCCTACTTTAAAAGTACCATTTTCGTTAGTTGACGTATAATAAATTTTTCCTAAATTTAATTGAGTTGTTTCTTGACTTTGAACACTTAAGGTGTTATCATTAGATGTGTTAGCACCGACACCTACGTATCCAAAATTATGTCCTACTAGATACATTAATGTATTAGCACCGTCTGCTACTGCACCATAGTTGCCATAAACACATGCCGAACCAATTGATCGAAGTTCTGCTCCGTAACGAGTAGATGTGTCTGGCATTACTTTACCAGTTATGCCTTGAGTAGCATACAATCCTCTGTTTGCAAAGTATGTAAAACTGTTTAGCCATTCTACTCTAACACCGTTAGTCATTGTAATGCAATCAACACCGGGTGTAATAAAAGTTACGCTGTGAAACAACATGCTAGCTTCTAAACTTGAACTGTCTAAAACTGATCCATCTATATATGCTCCGCCGCCTGCATTGCCTGCATTAAACCCTCTTGGATCATCTGCACTGATTATACTACCTTTTGTAATAACACTAACATTTCTAATATACGGACTACGGGTGTTTACTAATCCGCCTGGAGTAAAACGGAATGCATATCTGTCTTCTTCTGTAATTAATAAATTGTAAGTGTATGCTTTGCCGTTGCTGCTGCTGCCAAGAACATCTTCGAGCGGAACACCAACAATAACATGCTCGCCCGATATAGCAACTGCGTAACCAAAGAAATCACTAGCACTTGTATTATAAGCATTAGGATTATCTAGTGTTTGTAATAGATCTCCGGTAACTACATTGAAGATATATGCCTTACCTGAACTAAGACCAGTTCCGCCTTGCGTTCCTAGTCCAGTTCCGCCATCATCTTCCTGCCAGGCACCTACAATAGCGTAATTACCAGATATTGCAACTGATTGACCAAAGTTATCACTAGTACCTGTGCCATAATCATTTGGATTATCTAAAATATGAACTAACGCACCAGTAGTAACATTAAAGATATATGCGTTACCTGAATTATTACCACCAGCATCATCTGCATACTTTGCTCCGACAATCGCATAATTTCCTGAAATTGCAACCGAACCACCAAATTGATCACTCTGACTTGTAAATGCAGTTGGATTATCTAGTGTGTGTAATAGAGCGCCAGTTGTAACATCGTAGATATATGCTTTACCTGAATATGTGCCACCAGCATCTTCTTCACCGATGGCACCAACAATTGCATAGTTGCCATCTATTGCAACTGAGTAACCAAATAAATCAAATTGTTTAAGACTACTAGGATTATCTAGTGTATGAACTAATGCTCCTGTTGTAACATTAAAAATATATGCGACACCTGATTCCTCAAATATTGTACCGGCGGTGCCGTCAAGTGACGAACCAACAATAGCGTAATTACCAGATATTGCAACTGAGTAGCCAAACTCATCACCTGCACTTGTGCTATAACGATTGGGATTATCTAGTGTATGAACTAGAGCACCGGTGGTAACATTAAAGATATATGCTTTACCTGATTCACTACCACCTGCATCATCCGTTCTTCGAGCACCAACGATAGCATAGTTACTTGATATTGCAACTGAGTAGCCAAACTCATCACTAAGAGCATCACCTGTATTAGGGTTATCTAGTGTATGAACTAATGCTCCTGTAGTTACGTTGTAGATATATGCTTTACCTGAATCGTTATAACCAACAGCATCTTCTCGATAAGCACCAACGATAGCATAGTCACCGTCTACTGCAACTGCCCGGCCAAACCAATCGCCGCCGACGGCACTTGGGTTATCAATTACATCAGATGAAGCAATTTCAAGTGTTGAGCTATTATAAAAATCTTTAATAGTAATATTTTCAATAGTAACACTGTCTTCTACTAAAAATGCATTGTTGTACTTTGTTGCAAGTGTAGGTTTAATAATTGTGTTTCTTATATCTTCGCCTGTTATACTTACATGCGAAGGAACAGTTAACGGAAATTCTTCTTCGTATTCTCCAGGAAATATATGTATAGCAGTAGGCCCGGACGTGCTACCATCACTTTGTGCAAGTGCGTGTTTTAGTGTACGGAACGCACCGTGTTGATGATCGCCTACATTAGTATCACTACCAAGTGTACTAACATAAAACATATTACCCTGACGGGTTACTAAACTTGTATCATTAACAGTAATTGAATCTAATTCAATACGCAGCCCATTTAATAGATCACTATAGATAGCCCGCCATTGTTTTGTAGCAGAACCTAAAGCACTAACATTAGTTTGGTCTGGAACTAAATCGCTATTAACATCAGATTCAAACGTTACACTGTCTTCGTCTGAATCACCTAGTACTAAGTTGCCGCTGAATGTTATATTACCAGTAGAATGTAAATTTCCTGATATATTCCAATTACTTCTAATATTAACTACACCGATGCCGTCGGGCCTAATATCTATATTTGTATTATTAGTTGTTGTACTAATTCTGTTAAAGTCTATTTTTAAATCTTCAGTTGCAATTGCAGTTGCAAATATTTCATTTGCTGCATTTAAATTTATATCACCTGAGATATTATTGATTCTACTTGTATCTAATTCAAAGGTTGCAACATTTGCATATGTTCCTACTAGACCAGTAGTTTGTATAAGTGTTGAAACAGATAATGCATCTCCTGGTGAATCAGTATTAATACCAATGCGTTGAGAATTTACATCTAGATATAATAAATCAGTTTCAAATGATAGATTTACACCCTGGCGTAATAAATTATCGGCTAATACGCCGCCGCCAATTCTACCATTTTGTGATTCAGACATGTTAATTGCTCCTCAATACTAATGTATTTATTGGATTTACTTGTCGAGATTATGTACTACCGTAACCGGTTTGCCTAGTGGCACTTCACTTGTAAATACTAGCCACCAGCCGCTACCACTTTCAACGTAGCTTCCTGCATTAGGCTGACCGTTTGCTACATTATTAACCCATGCTGTTTGCTGAATTGTATAGTTTGTTGTAGGAAGTTGTAAAACGTTTTCAATAAGAACTAAGATGTTTCTAGCATCTGCTGGGGCAATGTAATCACTATCTTGACTATCTAATTCACCAAATACTGTTTCAACTGCATCACCTACACCTAAGTTTTGCCAAATAATTCCTGGATTTCTATTTGGTTCTTTAAAGCGTAAGTTTCTCCACGCACCGTCCTGAAAAGATTCTAATTCATTAGTAGTTATATTATATCTTATTTGACCGTTTGATGCACTAGTACTAACACCTGTTTCGCCTGGACGAACTGCTGTAATACCAGTAGGCAAACGCATAGAATTACTACTGTCAACAATAACTTGATCGTTAACATCGTATTGCACACCCTTGCCTGCGATACTTCTTAAGTTAGTAGTTTGACGCTTTAGTAATCTCATTATTAAACTTCCAAATAGCTTACTGTTGCAGCAAGAGTCGTTAATCCTGCGCCCGAATCAGGTTCGGCAACAAATACAATTGCATCACCTGTTTCAAGTACAATTCTCTCACTATCAAATGTAAACGTTTCGCCTGCCGGTAGTTCTAAATTTCTTACCACACATGTTACTGAGTTGCTTAATGGTATTCCTTGTGGGACTAAGTGCATATCAAAACTTGCAGCAGTTGTTAAACTACTATTGCAAACTAAAATATTAGTAACTGCATATGTTTTTCCTGCTGGAACTGCTCCGACTGGGTCATTAACTCCAGACGGGTCTAGAATATAAGTTGTAGTTGTTGTTAATTGTGCATTTTTAATAGCCATTTTTTATTCCTTAAAATAGCATGCTAAAAAGCAATGCTCTATTTTTACTTACTAATTCGTCTCTATTATTTTCAGCATTAATGAAATATATTCCAGTCTTTCCGCTATATTGGTCTGATATATAAATCTTTGCCCCATTTGTAGGTGCTGTCGGCAATAACGGATTTAAAGAAACAATGTCGTCTAAATCCGGAACACTTGTTATATGTAGTGTATCTTCTATCTTTACCGACCCTGCACCTGCAGCTCTTAAAATTAAATCTTCATTGCTTGACAATGTTTCAATAGTTGTTCCAGCGATACGGATTTCATCAAATTCCCATCTGTCTGCATACAAGTTTGAAACAACTTGTCCATCGACGCTAAATGTGATAACACTATTTAACCCAGTAGTTTCTTCGTCGTCGATAGTAATACTACTAATTGTTTCTGTGCCGTCGCCAATTTGACGTAAGAACACAGTAGCAAATGCAGTGTCGATTGCGTTATCAACATACAGTTTATTTGGAACATGATCGTCGTCTGTTACATTATCTTCGTAATTTGTTGTTCCAGTGACACTAATAACGCCAGAGCCTGTATTAATTAAATAAAGGTCGCCGCCGCCTGTGCTGATTGAATTAGATCTAATACCTACTAATGACCCTGAATCGTTTTTAAATACAAATCCGCCTGTGATCATAGTTTCTGTATTAGGATCTCGCCAAACAACATTTTCGTCAAATACTATATATGCATTTGAAAGACCGCCACCTGCTTGTCCACGATCTATCATAATACCAGCAGTATCAAGAGTAATACCTGAGCCGCCAGTTTCACCTGCGTTTACAGTAATAATATTATCAGCAATTGTAGTTATTGTAGATTTAACTGTAGTAGTTTCACCTTGTACAGTTAAATTTCCGGTAATTCTAACTTCGCCGACAGGAGCACCAAACTCGTCAGTTCCAGTATCGAGCGTAATTCTTCCGCCATCCTGTACTGATATGTAATAATTACCATTTGGTACATTTAAAAACTTTGACATTCTTTTATCCTATGTAAAAAGTAATGGGGGAACTTAATCCCCCATAACTAATATTACTCGTCGCCTTCAAAGTCATCTGGCGCAATTCTAACAGTACCAGTTCCTGTACCTGCGTTATTAGCAACAAATATTTCGCCAACTACTGGGGCGCCGCTGCCGCCAAAGTCATTCCAAACAGTATTGCCTGTTGTTACAATAATGTATTCAACACCAGCAACCATTGCTGTAACTGAAATAACTGGATAGCCGCCTGCTTCTTCCATTTCAACAGCGCCGTCTGCTGCTGATTCTGACATGTTCCAAGCAATGCTTTCGCCTGTGTCAAGTGTTACTTTGCGTCCTGCAATTTTAATAACTTGCTTTGCAGCGCCTGCATCGTCTTTAACTGTAATACTCATTTCGCCAGCAGCAATTGCTCCAGTAAGTTTGTCTACTAAGAAACAATCTTTTGTTTCTGTGCCGTCGGTGCAACGGAATTTCTTACTTCCAAGTTGCTTAACGATCCAGCCGTTTACTGATCCAGCTCCGTTGTGAAACTGTACTTTAATTTCGGCGCCAGCATTTGTTGGTGTTCCGAAAAATCTTTTGTTTAGTGGTCTTCCCATTTGTTTTCTCCTTTAAAACGTTCTAGGTTTACGCAGTGGGTCATTTCTGCATAAGTCCGCTATATGCGGCACGATTATCGACATTAGTATTTATCACTTTCTAATTATTACGAAACTGAAGTCACAAAAATAGGCCCCGGAGGGCCTATTTTATATTTCAGTAACTAATTACTGGAACGATACGTTTGCCCAAGCTGTCATTCCGACTTTGCTTAGGTAATCAGCAGCATTGCCAAGTGACGATGCTGTGTTGTTTAGCTCAACATAACCATAACGTGTCATGAATGACACAGTTGGTTCAAATGTACCCGGGTCAAGTACAACGCCTGAAGACATTAGCGGGATGTATGGGCAATAGAATGCCGCTGCATCTGATTCGCTAGCGCCTTTGTAGCCAATAAGTACGTCAGTACTATCTGCTGCATATGTGTTAACATATACTTTCATAGCATTGTTCAATGTACCAACCATTTTAGTGTTAGTTGGTGCTTCAAATGTACCTTCAGTTGTACGTGCAAACGCTGAAGTTGTAGCTGATTGTAGGATTGTTAACGCGAATGGCGATACAACAGCCCAGTTACCAGCACCACGACGTGTACGTTGTGCAATTTTGTTTGACTCACGGTTGATTAGAACAGCAAGAGCTGCATGCTCGTCACCAACGAAAGTAGCAGTACCACTTACAGTTGCTTGGTTGTACTCTGAAACAGCAGTACCAGCAAGTGTGTTCAGTGATGATAATACTTCTTGGTCAATCTCAGCAGTAATCTCTTGTGCAAGAGCTGCCATGATTTCTGCTTCAACATCAATACCGTGCATTGACTGTGCATCTTGAGCAGCTTCAAAAGTCCAACGTGCGCTTAGTTTGCGTGTTTTGGCTTCTACAGTTTGCTTCAAGATTTGGATGCTTAGTCTATTACCAGCAGCACCTTCTAGAGCAGCAGTTGATGCAGCTTTAGCAGTAGTTGTGTTGCCTGAATATGCTTCAGCAATTTTGAATGGGCTTAACGCCTCTTCACCAGCTACTGCGCCTGATGCGCCTGTACCTGCTGTGTCGCTATAGCGAACACGTAGTGTGTGGATTTGACCCACAGGGCCTGTCATAGGCTGAACACCAACTAATTCGTTAGCAATAACGGTTGGCATAACACGTCTGATGACGGGTAGAATAACACGGTTAAGTGTTGCAACATTACCTGCGGATGTAGCTCCTGCAGTTGCTGACTCTGACAAATACTTGCGTGTATTTTCCAGTGTTGCGCCCATAACAGCCTTTTTGTTGCCTGTAAGGCCTTCTAAAAGTGCTGCTTTGGTATCCTGCCAGCGTGACTCGAGTAGTTCTGACATAATTATCTCCTTAATTTAATCCAGCTAGACGACGGATGTCAACGACGTTGTCATCATCTGCTTTACTACTAATTTTAGTTTCTGTTCGATTGCCTGTAATTTCAGTGCCTTCATTTAATTGTGCCTTGCGCTTGGCTGGACTAGTATTACCTTCGATAACAGTCGGTAAGTACTTTGCAAACTGTGAGCGTAGCTTTACAGTTTGAGTTGTTTCCAGTAAGTCTTTCATAATTTCACGTTGATCTTTGCTTAATGGCGCAATCAGTTCGTTCATTAAATTGTTACGTGTTGCAGCTTCTACTAATTTCTGTTTTTCAACAGTAGCTGATTCTGCAAGTTGTTTTGCTTTTGTTGCAAACACTTTAGCTTCTGAAAGTTGTTTATCTTTTATTGATATTACTTTTAGTAACTTAGCGGTTTCTGAGTTTTCATTTAGATAGCTAGTACCATACTCAGAAGCAAATGCTTCAAATATTTTACGACCAAAGTCGTTGCTACGTGCTGTGTCAATATCTTCTTTTAGTGCAGCAATTTCACCTTTTAGTGATTTGCCGACCATTTCAGATACTGCTGTAGCACTTCTTTCGATAAAGTTAGCTTTAACTTTAGCGAAGTGTGATTTAGCTTCACGTACTAAACGTACTTTTGTTTCAGCTAAGTCTTTTTTGTCTTCGTTAAATTCTGCAATTTCACCTGACAAAGCTTCTACTACAAACTCTTCTAGCTTGGCATAGTTTTCAGCCATTGCTTTCTTGTCTGTACGTAATTCTTGAACTTCTTTTTGTAGTTGTTCAACTACAAATCCTTTTAGTAGACTTGCATTTTCACGCATCGCAACAGCATATTTTGCTTTTGCTTCTGCTAGTTGTTTGCGATCTTCTGCAAACTCTGCAATTTCTTCTGCAAGACGCTCAGAAAGCATTGCATCGATAGCTTCAACCATAGTTGATTTATCGTGCTCGTACTTCTGTGCAAATTCTTCACGTAACTCAGCAGTTGCCTGCATTTTGTTTTCGTCAATTTTAATTTGCCACGCTTGTTCAATTTCGGCTCTGACCTCAGTTGTAACTACATCGTTTTCAAAGAGTGTTTTCAGTGCATCTATCATACCATTCTCCTAGTTTATTGGAGCTTGCTGATTATGTTAATCAGCGATTCCTTGAGATACTTTTGTGCCTTTGTGTCGTTTCTGGTTGCCTGTGCTAATTCATATGCCTTCATACCACCACGAGCATTCATTAAATGCTCGTAGATTGCAGTAGGATATGCTCCAGGGGCGCTAGGCTGTGCCACAACGTCCACTGTTATAATTTCAAAGTCGCTAACGTTGCCGCTACCGTCTTCACTAACATTACCTGATCCACGTGATGAAACACCTAGTTTCACGCCATTTTGAATCATGACGCTAACTAGGTTTCCCATAGGTGTTGGTAAGATTTTTAATTTTCCGTAACCGTTTGGGCCATCCATCCAGCATTCGCTGATCATATGACTTACACGATCCAAGTTAATATTAAGACCTTCTGGATGATCAACTTCTCCGAGTACACTGTATCCACCCTCGATTTGCTCGCTGAGAGTTTTGACAGCCCTGCCAATTTCATTTACAGGATACACACGCTGGTTAGCGTTGCGTACTCCGCCTTGTATCATGATTCCTTTCATGTACAAGTCTTTTCCTTCGTTAGCAGACTCAACGATTATTTTCGCTTGGTCGAAACTTAGGTGTTCTCGTAAGTTTTTCATTCAAACTTCCTAACTTATTTGCCGATAGTACTTTTGGTATTAGCAGCAGTCTCTGGCTTGCCCTTTTTCTCAGCGCCGTGACCAGGTTGGCTTGACATCTTTGTCGCGCCTTTTGCACCAACAACATTTACGTTCTTGGTATTCATTGCTTGTGGTTTGTTACTTGCTAAACCACCAGCTGTTCCTTTAGTATCTGCTGTACCGCCTTTTGCGATATTAGCAGTTGTGCCGCCCATACTGTTTGGCTTAGCTAGAGTCGACGTTGTGTTTGCACCGTTGTCACCCATTTTTGGTGATACTTTTTCAACATACTCGCGCATTTGCTCGCCTGCTGTTAAAGGTGTAACTGTTGCTTGGAATGACTCTTCTTCTGGAGCTTCTTCTTCGTCGCCCATATCCATGCCCATGTCGTCGGCTTCTTCGCCTTCTTCGTCATCAGCTTCGTCATCGCCTGCATCATCGCCAGCCATCATTTTTTCAAATTCTGCTTTAAGATCGTCGAGTGCGTCTTCTAGGTCTTCAACACGATCTTCAACATCGCCTTCGCCTTCTTCGTCGCCTTCTTCGTCGCCGCCTTCTTCGTCGTCCATACCTAGGTCGCCCATCATGTCGTCGGTTGCGTCGCCGCCTACTTCGTCATCAGCTTCTACTTCAAACTCGTCTAGGCTAAAACCTTCTTCTAGGTCTTCGTCTGACTCGTCAACTTCTTCATCAGCTGCTTCATCGACTTCTTCGTCGTCTTCACTTACTTCTTCGTCTGAATCTTCTTCAATTTCATCTTCGTCTTCTAGTAGTGATTCGTAAATATCACGAGATTTTTCAACTACAATCTCGTGAAACAATTCTTGTGCTGCTTCTTTATCTTCGTTGATTAGAAGCTCGAGCATTTGCTCAAATTTAGATAGATCTGCCATTTTTTCATTCTCCTAATAAATGTTGTACCTATGGTAAGGCTGTCATGTGTATTTACTTATATATCAGAAAAGTGGGTATATATAGGCTCAAAACGAGCCAAAATAGAAATAATTACAAAATGTCGAAGATATTTTTAAATTCTTCGACTGTAATGTGTGATAAGTTGCTCAATGATGCAAACTCTTTAGGTATAAAAGGATTGTCTCCTAACACTCTTATATATCTCTTTTTAGAAAATTTTTGACATATTATTGTAGTTTGTTTAAGCCAATTGCCGTGAAATGTGGCACGCTCATTAACTTTTTTATAATTGTAGGTGCTTGAATATATGTTATTAACTTTGTCGTCTATACCTATATAATCAAATCCTAGTATGTACATAGTATCGTTATTATGATCACTTGCAAGATTTAATGCTGTTGGTCCGCTACTCCAGCCTTTACTAGGATTAAAATAATTAAAACCTGTAAATTTAGAATATGCTTTATTAGGATTAGTCCAAACTGAATTACTATGCTGATACCCAGCTTTATTAATTTCTAAAATCATTTTAGTGTCAACTGCAACTAGATAGTCAGGATCAAACTCTCTATACAGTGCATTGCAACCGTATATTGTACCTT